>Ga0181592_10001766_pt1 | contig 17640 bp, 21 predicted proteins | sample 071ome_20_FD_133755 | JGI IMG/M metagenome (GOLD analysis project Ga0181592, IMG submission 133755) | Coastal salt marsh microbial communities from the Groves Creek Marsh, Skidaway Island, Georgia - 071412BT metaG (megahit assembly) | ecosystem: Environmental > Aquatic > Marine > Intertidal...
AAGATGCAGTTCTTAATAACGAAGATCAAGCGCATTACGAAATGCAAAATGAAGATTTAGATTTTGCAACTTTCGGCGAAGATTACAACAAAAAGTTTTTAGATACATTGCAACAAATTAAAGCAGACAAAGGCGCTGATTATTTCCGTAACTATCCAAGCAAAGACGAACTTATGGGACACAATCTCAGCAGTATGTGGGATAATATTACTGGCGTTGCTAACATGGGCAGAGGCGCAGAAACCAAAGAAGTGACCATAATTGATCAGCACACGTCAGGAAGAGCATAATGTATCCGGATAGTCAGCCACAAGAAACCGAATCTGCTAGTTATACTAAAACTAAACGCACAGATAAAGGTAGTGTTACTATTAGTGCTAATGCTGAAAGTATGAAAGACTTACATGATATATTAAAACTTGCAGGCATTACACTGCCTGCAGACCACCCTGCAATGAATGAGCCTGAGCCTGAACAGCAAGAGCCTGAACAGCCTGTGGTTACCGTCAGTCCTATTGACACAAAATACACCACTGATAAATCTGCAATCATAGATAGGCTCCGCGATACCCTCAAAGCAAAGCTCTCCCATTAATAAATATCTACATGATAGACCATTTATTTGTAAGCGGCTCCAGCGTAGCCAGCGGGTATGCTGATTGGCCGCAAGTATCAGCACAGAAAGACAAAGTAAGCTGGGTCAACTATTTTGCTGATTATGCTAAGGTCAATAAAGTTTGGAACAGAAGTGTCATTGGTAAACCCATAGGCATGAGCAACTCAGACACAGTAAAATTTTGTAGAAAGTATATGGAAAAGTATGGCAGTTTACAAAATTTATTTGTTATAGTTGAATTCACAACACCGAGATACCGTAGTTGGGAACCGTTGAGATCTAGAGAATTCAAAAAAGACGATTTTATTATGCCTATTGTTACAGTAAACTATAAAAAAGATTATAATGGGCAAAACTTAGATGTATTTTTTATGAGAGACAACAGCACAGATATGTCAGAGTTTCCAGAGTTAGAAATAGTAGACAAAAACAACATAAACGAAAATGACCTAGCAGTGTTTAATGAAAAACTGACGCAATGGTTTGACGTAACTGATCGTACTGCATTAAAATATTTAGACTATGCGTATGGCGAAATCAAACATCTCAAAGAGTTTTTAGAGTTTTATAATTGTAAATACTTGTTTTACTGGGCAACTACTGGTAGCACTACGCAAGCCAAAGGCACAGATCGCTATATGAAAAATTTGATCAACGAGCGTTTTCTCCCCATGAAAGAGTTTACTGCAATGAAAGCCGCACACGAATACTCAGGTAAGAGAACTGGAGCACATCCAGATCAAATAGGGCACCAAGGTATTGCAGAATATCTGTTCAAATACATTTTAGAGAAGAAATTATACTTATAAATAATACATATGGCTAGAGGAACAGCAGATACAAGTCTGGTAAAACCAGGATATGCAAAAGTAGCATATGACGAAAAAACTTTAAAAGATTTCAAAAATTGTTGCGATCCGCAAACTGGTGCCCTTTATTTCATGGTTAACCACATGAGAATACAGCATCCTACTAGAGGCGGTATAGACTTTGTTCCTTTTGACTACCAACTTGACTTAGTAGAAAACTACAACAACAATCGTTTTAGTATTAACATGCTAGGTAGACAAATGGGCAAAACCACTGTTGCTGCTGGATACCTGCTGTGGTATGCTATGTTCAAACCAGATAGTACAATACTGGTTGCCGCTCACAAACAAAGCGGTGCCAGCGAAATTATGCAACGTATTAGATATGCATATGAAAGTGTTCCTGATCATATTAGAGCAGGTGTTACTGAATATAACAAAAATAGTATGTCTTTTGATAACGGTTCGAGAGTTATCAGCACAACAACCACCGAAAACACAGGACGCGGCCTATCTTTAACACTAATTTATTTAGACGAGTTTGCATTTGTGCCGCCCAGAATTGCAAAAGAATTTTGGACAGCACTATCACCTACGTTAAGCACAGGTGGTAAATGTATTGTTACAAGTACACCAAACAGTGACGATGATACTTTTGCTACTATTTGGAACGAGTCTAATAAACTATTCGACGAACACGGTAATATCAACAAAGACGGAATAGGAAGAAATGGTTTCAAGTCTTTGATGGCAAAGTGGGATGAGCACCCCGAACGCGATGAGGAATGGGCCACAGCAGAACGTGCTAGAATAGGCGAGGAACGTTTTAGGCGCGAACATGAATGTGAATTTATCATATACGATGAAACACTAATTAATCCACTTTACTTGGTAGAAATGCAAGGAATTGAGCCTGTGCAAAAAATAGATCAAGTTAGGTGGTACGATAAACCAAATCCTTTACATGTCTACAGCATTAGTTTAGACCCGAGCTCGGGCACCGGCGGCGACAACGCTGCTATCCAAGTAATGGATGTAAGCAGGATGACACAAATAGCAGAATGGTGCCACAATAGAACTCCAATTGAAGGGCAAATTAAAATAATGCTTCAGATCCTTTATTATCTCAGAGACAATGCTTGTAGAGAACTATATTGGTCAGTAGAAAATAACACCATTGGCGAAGCCGCTCTTGTGGTAATCAGAGACACAGGTGAAGAACAGTTTCCAGGAGAATTTATTCACGAACCTAAAAAGATTCAAGGCAAGCGAGGCAGGAAAGGTTTCCACACTGGACACCGAAGTAAAATGGAAGCGTGTTTAAACTTTAAAAGATTACTAGAGCAAGATAAGGTTAAAATTAAAAGCAAACCACTAATCAGCGAACTTAAAAACTTTGTGTCTCGTGGAAACAGTTTTAGTGCAAAGCCTGGTGAGCACGACGACTTAGTGATGAGTCTAATATTAAATATTCGTATGATAGAATATATTAGCACATTTGACGACAGTATTTTTGATACCATCAACAGTGGATTGATCGACGATGACGACTGGGATGACACAGGTGGCCCTCTGCCTATAGGCATATTGTAATTTAGATTTTTGATAAATACTGTTATGAGTATAAACATAGATCTAATTGCAGAAAAAGTTTTTAATATCCTTAAAGGTTTTGGATATGCTGTTAACAGCTACGATGTTAACGGTAAACAAGTTGTGGACCCAGTAGAAGCAACTAGATTTGTTGTTAACGAGCCTAACATCCTAGTTAGACTGGATCAAACCAATGAAACTTTAGTTCTAAATACCAGCGAAGATCTCAGCGAGCACGATGTTAGACAGATGTTAAAAAATCTTAGCAACGAATATCTAATGAATTTTGATTACAAAATTTTTAATAAAACTTTAAAACCCAAAGGCGAGCAAGTAGATATAGCAAAAAAACAGGACCCGGACATGATGGAAGCAATAAAAGAACTTAAACAACTAGCAGGCCTAGCTGAAAGCTGGGACGACTACGAAGATTTAGAAACTGATCCAATGGATCCAGCAATTAACATGTGCCCAGACTGTGAGGGCACCGGCACTGATACAGCAGGCGAGACTTGCCAATCATGTGGCGGAGAAGGCGCTATACACGAAAGCGATGAGCGGAAAGAAGATATAGCAGACGTAATGGAAGGGTTTGGAACAATGACTGGGTCGAGTAAAACCAGCTACCAACCTTTAGATAATGTAAAATTAGTTGTAAAACATAAAAAACCAGTAAGCGAAGAAGTCCGCGGTGCTCGTAGTAGAAACATTCACAGCATTTATGTACAGCGCGGCGAAGAAAGATTTAAACTTCCTGAAAATAACTTAGCAATGGCTCGCGCTATGGCCCGGCATGTTCAAAAGGGCGGTGAAGTTTTTGATACTGTAGGCGAAAGTATTAGCAGTATGGCAAGCGACTATAGAAAACTAACTGAGTTTGTTCGTTATGTGAGATCAGCAGGTATTGTTAACGAAACAAATGAGGAATATGTAAACTTAGCAGTAGAAAACATTAACAATATCAGAGATACATTTAAAAAACTTAGTGGAAGTAAAACTTACCAAACAGCAGTTGAAGGCTTAAACCAAGGGGAAAGTGTAGAAATACTGGAAGATGATTTAGACTTAGAAAGTAAATTTACAGAAAAACATTTCGATAATAAAGTAGCAGAAGTATTAGGCACATTAAAATCACTCAGCTATAAAAAGCAAACATTTGAAAGTTATATTAAACAGGCAATAGCAAAAGAAGCATTTACTAACTTAAAAGACTTGTTAAGAGAGAATGACGTTATAGACTTTTCTACAGCCCATGCAAAACTTAGCCATCAGGTTAGTCAGTTGGGTTATGCAGCCACTAACGAGAATCTAGGCAATTACTTGCACAATGTTAGTAAAAAAATCAATAACGGCGGCACACTTAACCAGTTTGAATATGATACTATTAAGAGTTGCTTGCTGTGTGCATCGACTAATCATAAAAGACAGGCAAGTATGTTCAAAGAAAACGTTGAAGAAACATATGAAAAGTTTTTAGACTCTTTTATCACACTTTAATCAAATATTAAAATCAACCAAAAAAACCCGCCTTGTGCGGGTTTTTTGCTAAATAAAATTGTTAGAAAAATGTTTTAACAAAACGGTTGACATTTTTCTATCTAGGCACTATACTTAGGCACAGTGATAAAATATATCACAAACAAGGCAATACATGGCATATTACAGGAGATTACATCATGGCCTCATTAGCAGAAATCCGAGCAAAGCTCGCATCTATGGAGAACAAAGGTTCTTCGAATTCCCCAACTCAAAGCGACAACGCAATTTATCCACACTGGAACATTGACGAAGGTAGCACTGCTACATTACGTTTTTTACCTGACGGTGACAACAGCAATGATTTCTTTTGGGTAGAACGCCAAATGATTCGTTTAACTTTCCCCGGTGTAAAAGGCGGCGATATGAAAGCCGTTACAGTACAAGTACCTTGTGGCGAAATGTATGGGGACAACTGTCCAGTACTTACTGAAGTACGTCCTTGGTTCAAAGATCCTTCATTAGAAGATATGGGACGTAAGTATTGGAAGAAACGTTCATACATTTTTCAAGGGTTTGTACCTGAAAATCCTCTCAACGAAACAGCACCAGAAAATCCTATTCGTAGGTTTGTTATTTCCCCACAGATCTTTAACATCATCAAGGCCTCGTTGATGGACCCAGACATGGAAAATATCCCTACTGATTATGTTAATGGTACTGATTTCCGTATCACTAAAACTACAAAAGGCCAATATGCTGATTACAGTACTAGTAAATGGGCAAGAAAGGAAAGCAGTCTCAATGAAGATCAATTATCAGCCATTGATACAAATGGACTGTTTGATCTCAAGTCCTTTTTACCTGCTCGTCCAACTGACGATGGTTATCGAGCTATTGCTGAAATGTTTGCCGCTAGTGTTGACGGCGAACTGTATGACCCAGAAAAATGGGGGCAGTATTACAGACCATACGGTGTTGAAGTAAACACAACAAAAACACAGGCAACTGTTGCGCCTGCCCAAGTTAGTGCTACAGTCACAGAAACAAACACAGCGGAAACTCCGGTTGAAGCAGAACCTGCCCCAGCTACAGTAGTAGCGGAGACCCCTACACCTGCTACTACTGAAGCTGGTTCCGGCGGTAAAAGCGCAGATGATATTCTGGCAATGATCCGTAGCCGCTCTGCAAGCTAAGGAGTATTTATCATGCACAAACCAGTAGACCTAACAAAGTTTAGGACATCTATTACAAAAAGCATTTCAGGAATAAGTGCTGGGTTTCATGATCCAAAGGATTGGATCAGCACCGGCAATCACACATTGAACTATTTAATTAGTGGAGACTTTGGAAAAGGTATTCCACTAGGAAAAGTCAGTGTGTTTGCAGGCGAGTCTGGATCAGGTAAGTCGTTTATTTGTTCCGGTAATATTGTGCGTAATGCACAACAAGCAGGCTGTCAGGTTGTATTATTTGACTCTGAAAACGCACTCGACGAAGATTGGTTGAAAGCATTAGGTGTTGATACCGAACCTGAAAAATTGTTGCGTATTAGTGTTAGCATGATTGATGATGTTGCTAAAACTATGAGTGACTTTATGAAAGATTACAGATCGAATTACGCAGATATGCCATACGAAGACATGCCCAAACTGTTGTTCGTCATCGACAGTTTAGGTATGCTTCTTACTCCCACCGATGTGGACCAGTTCCAGAAAGGTGATATGAAAGGTGATATGGGTCGTAAGCCGAAGGCGCTTACGGCCCTTGTCCGCAACATGGTAAATCAACTTGCACCATATCCGATTGGACTTGTAGCAACTAACCACACTTATGCATCGCAGGACATGTTTGATCCTGATGATAAGATCAGTGGAGGCCAAGGCTTTATATATGCTTCAAGTATTGTGGTTGCAATGCGTAAACTCAAACTCAAAGAAGACGAAGACGGTAATAAGACTTCAACTGTGCAAGGTATTCGTGCCGCATGTAAAGTAATGAAGTCTCGATACAGTAAGCCTTTCGAAGGTGTACAGATCAAGATACCATATGAAACAGGTATGGATCCATATAGTGGATTGCTGGACATGTTTGAAGCAAAAGGTATTGTGGAAAAAGTAGGAAATAAACTATCTTACGTTTCTCCTATTACTGGCGAGGAAACAAAAGAGTTCAGAAAAGGATGGACAGGAGAAAAACTTCAGGTAATTATAGACGAATGGGCTAATAATCCTGCATCTAGCGATGATACCGTAGATGTAGGAGATGTTGATCCCGACGAAATAATTACACCTGAGGAACTTATTAATGAATCCTGATATATCATTTTTACACGAACTGTGGGATAGCATAAAAACTTTTGTACCTAAAAAAGAAAGACTTCCAGTGGCAGAAGCTGTTGTGAGATCTTTCGACGACTATGCCGACATTGATGCAGTAGAAGATCATTTAAATGAATTCGACAGCATTATGAAAGCAGCAATCGTTAGTCATTTTGATCTCATCGAGGACGAAGAAGACGAAGACGATGATAATTACGGTGAATGGTAAATGAGTACTTGGTATAACAAAGTAGTAGATGATTTATCTAACATTGTTGATACTATAAGCTATTTTGAAGCACAGCTCAACGAAGCAAAGTACGAGTGCAGGATAAAAGGTAGCCTGGAGAAATCCAGTGCTGCCTTACCTGGCATTACTGAGCATCGTTTTAATCAATTACAAGAAATAGAAGCTATACTAGAACATCTAAATATAGAACTACGTAGAGAACGTAGTAAAACATTTAAAAAATATTTTGAAACATACAACAGGCAACTCACAAGCAGAGATGCTGAAAAGTATGTTGACGGCGAACCCTCCGTTATTGATCTCACACATCTTTGCAATCAATTTGCACTATTAAGAAATAGTTACTTGGGCATATTGAAGGGATTAGATACCAAGCAATGGCAGATTGGACACATCACACGATTACGCACCGCAGGAATGGAAGATATTGTTATAGATTAAATCTCTAATAAAATCAAGCACTTAGCAACTGCTGTAAGTTGTTGTTTTTATTAGGGTTTTTAACATTGACTTTGCCTAAAATCTAGCCTATAATATACACATAAAGTTAGGAAATGGCAAAAAATGTTTGAATTATTACTTCTAGTCGCTACACTGTATTTTTTTATAAAAATTATAATGAATGCATTTACAAGCGAATCTCTAGTAGAGTTTATAGCATATTTTGCTGGAGTTTACTTTGTATTTTGGTTTGTATTTGCTTGACCTTTATACAAATTCATGTATAATATACACTTAGTTAATTAGGCCTGTGGGAGGGCATATTATGACAAACTTCGTAGAAATCACATCTGGCGTATATCGCAACTCACCAGTAGAGGGCGTTTTCCCTTTGCTTAAACCACTTCAACATGGCAAGAAAGGTTTGTTTGTCACTGTTGATGCTACTAATACAATTGGTATTAATCGCTCCAGTATTCGTGTTCTAGTTCCTACACAGGAAAGTGTACAGTACATTGGCGCTGATGCTGCAGAGCAGTCCGTTGTTGCACTGGAAACTACTCCAGCTAAACTAGAAGTTGTAGAAACTGACGAAGAAGCTATTGAGCGTATTCGCAAGCGTTTCGCTATACTAGACGAAATGACTGATGCAGTAGCAGACGGTATTGTGCGTGGCTTGATCATCTCTGGCCCTCCGGGTGTTGGTAAAAGTTTTGGTGTTGAAACTGTACTTGAAATGTACGAAGCAGAGAATAAACTTGCAGGCAGACCACCGCGTACAGAAGTTGTTAAAGGCTCTATGACTCCAATCGGTCTGTACCAGACGCTGTACAATAACAGTGATCGAGGCAACATACTTGTATTCGACGACTGTGACAGCATCTTGTTTGACGAAGTATGTTTGAACATGCTCAAGGCTGTACTAGATAGTGGTAAAAAGCGTGTGATCAGTTGGAAGTCTGAAAGTGCTGCATTGCGTCGCGAAGGCATTCCAGATCGTTTTGAATTTAAGGGTGGATGTATCTTTATTACTAACGTGGACTTTGAAAATGTTAAGAGTAAAAAAATTAAAGATCACCTGGAAGCATTAATGTCTCGTTGTCACTACATTGATCTGGAGATGGATAGCGAGCGTGATAGATTCTTGCGTATCAATCAGATTGTTAATGATGGTATGCTTAATGAGTATAACTTTGGCGATGAAGGCAATAAAGAACTTATTGACTTTATGGTTGAGAAAGCAAACAGGCTTCGTGAGATTAGTTTGCGTATGGTACTTAAGATTGCTGATCTTAAACAGATGTCAGCTGATACGTGGAAAGATCTTGCAGAGTCAACGTGCATGAAACGTGCAGTGTAAATACTCCCACAATAATACTGCACGGTATTGCGCCTCCCCTTCGGGGGAGGCTTTTTATGTGGGCACAAAAGGATAAAAATGAAAAAAGCAGTATTGATGTTAGCAGGCATTATTTCATGTAATGCTACAGCACAACAAATCGAAGAAATACAAGTAATAGGACAGTCTACTACAAGTACCCAAGTCGATGTTAATCAACATTTTACTATTAATGAAGCACTACTTCCTACTGTAATTTATACGCCAGGCGGCATTGGTGGCTTTGCGTCTTATAACGAGCGTGGCGCACAAACAATTCATACAGCAGTGTATAAGAACGGTGTACCTGCTAATGATCCAAGTAACGGTTGGTATGACTTTGCGCACGATACTGCTACAGGTAATGAAACTGTAACGGTAATGAATGGACCAAATGGTGTGCTGTATGGTTCGGGTAGTTTAGGCGGTACTGTATTTTTGAATGACAGCATCGGCGAACAAACTACTGTACGGCTCGGCTCAAAGGACCACTACATGGTTAGCTCTAGCCTTAGTAACGTTATTAACTTTAACGGAATTACAACCAGCAACGGAAGTGTGCGTAGTGATAACACAGAAGAGGACAGTTACAGAAACATTGGTGTTAAAACAATGTTTGATGTTGGCAACTTTACTGTATCCGGCAACGCAAGTGATTACAGTTACGACTATGACGATTGCTGGACTGCTTCTTGGTTACAGACCAACGACTGTGTACAGCAAGGACAGCGTCTTAACCTTAGTGCTAGGAATGATAACTTAACTGTTGGTTACAACAGAACAGACTCTGAATATTTCTCAGGCATAGACAAAACATGGGAAAGCACCGGGGAGCGTTATTTTGTTGATTTGCATGACACTACTAAGTTTGATTTTAGTCCTGGTGTATACACATATGGTGTACAATACGAAAATGAAAAGTATGCCGGAGAAAGTAGAGATGTAACAAGTGCCTATGTACTAGGCAATTTTGACAACAGATACAGTATTGGAGTTAGGTATAATAAATTCCAATCAACTGCTCGTGCTGGATTTACATATAAAGATTTTAGAGGTTCGGTTGGCACAAGTTATCGCTTACCTACACTTTATGAAATTAATGGCGACAGTTGGGTAGCCGCTAACAGTAGTCTAGAACCTGAAAAAGCAACAGGTGTAGAACTTGGTTATAAGTTTATTGATGTATATCGCTATGAATTTAAACAAGGGATTGATTATGATTTCACAGCAAATCAGTTTGTTAACACAGGCGAATATGTAACACAGGGAGTCAGGTTCAATAAATCATTCAACCTATTATATGGACTTGGTAAACTTGGTATATTTGGAGGGTACACTGATACTACTGTTCCTCGTGTACCAAAATACAAGACTGCTATTTCATACTCACAAAATTTTCCAGGCTTGTGGGAAACATCAATACGCTGGGTCACACAGTACGACAAAGGTGTTGATTACATGGGTACAAAAATAGACGATGTTAATACTTTCGAGTATGTTGCGTCTAGACCAATTAGCAAACATTTTACTTTTAGTTTGCTTATACAAGATGTATTTGATAATAACTTTGAAATTGTTCCAGGGTATAATGCCGGTGGTCGTAGAGTTTACTTGACAATTAACTACAAGTAGTATAAAATATACATATGCCTAAAGTAACACTAGAAATAAGAGACGAAGTTAATGTCAAGTTTGTTGGACTTGATGTTAAAACACGTCGAAAGATATCAGATGCTGCAAAATACTTTTTGCCGTATGCATACCATATGCCTGCATACAAGTTAGGCAGATGGGACGGCTGTGTGAGATTTTGTGATATAGGCGGCAGGACTTATTTAAATTTACTCGATAAACTACTCCCGTTGGTTAGCGGTGCTGGCTACAGCATTGATGTCAACGATATGAGACAATCGTGGAATTTTCAGTTTGACGATGTAACTGAAACAGACTATGAACATATTGCGTGGCCAAAAGGACATACAGCAGAAGGCTTGCCAGTTATACTTCGCGATTACCAGGTTGATGTAATAAACAGATTTTTAGCGACCCCACAATGCTTGCAAGAAATTGCCACAGGTGCAGGCAAAACACTTATAACAGCAGTACTAAGTCATAAATGTGAAAAATATGGACGCACTATTGTTATTGTGCCTAACAAAGATTTGGTTGTACAAACAGAGCGCGATTACAAAAATTTAGGACTTGATGTGGGTGTGCTATTTGGCGACAGAAAAGAATATACAAAAACTCACACTATTTGTACTTGGCAAAGTTTAGCAGTTTTACAAAAGAAAACCAAAGCCGGAGAAGCTGAAGTAGATGTAGGTGACTTTTTAGATAATGTAGTTTGTGTGATGGTAGATGAAGTACACAAAGCCAAAGCAGATGTACTACGTGACTTGCTAAGTGGTGTGTTTGCTAATGTTCCTGTACGTTGGGGACTAACAGGCACAATTCCAAAAGATGAACACGAAGCAGTTGCGTGTACATGCTGTTTAGGTCCTGTTGTTGGTAATTTAAGCAGTAAAGAACTACAAGATATGGGTGTACTTGCTGACTTAGACATCGACGTATTCCAATTACAAGACGGCGCTTTAGGATTTAACAGTTATGCCCAGGAACTAAAATGGCTGGTTACTGATCCAACAAGGATAGATCATATTTCTAGTATCATAGATAATCTCAGTAATAATGGTAATACTCTTGTGTTAGTTGACAGAATTAAAACTGGAGACATGCTTAAAGATAGAAATCCAGATTGGGTTTTTATTAGCGGCGGAATGAAAACTGATCTCCGGCAAGAAGAATACGCTGAAATCAGCGAAGCAAACAATAAAGTAATTGTTGCAACATACGGTGTAGCAGCAGTAGGTATCAACATTCCTAGAATTTTTAATTTAGTTATGCTTGAACCTGGTAAAAGTTTTGTCAGAGTTATACAGACAATAGGCCGCGGAGTACGCAAAGCAAACGATAAAGATTACTTAAAAGTGATTGACTTAACCAGTAATCTAAAGTATAGTAAAAGACATTTAACAAAAAGAAAACAATACTATGCAGAACAAAAATTTAGATACAGTATCACAAAGGTTACATACAAATGAAAATATTAACAATAGATAATACAGTTTACGATTTAGATAGTGTTCCTGATGAAGTAGATGATCTAAGATATTGTGTCTTTGATGCAAGCGATCCTGATTACATGGATTATTACTTTTTGCCTCTTATATTCTTAGAAAGTTTTCATGCACCGGCTATATGTTTAAGTATAGGAAATTACACTGTAAATATGCCTATGGATTGGAGTATTATTTCCAGTGACGAAGAGTTTGGTAGCGTTGAAGTTATACCTTTAGCAAGTCTAAACAACAGAGGATTTGTAACACCAATTTTTAATCCTTTGAGAAACAGTATACCAGTTGCAGCAAAGATACAAATTACAAACGTATATCAAGATGTAAAATGGTATTTCCCTAAACTTAAAAACGGCCATGTTCTAGTCATACCCCTAGAAAATAAACCTGAGCCAAAGTGTGCGCTGTTTGTTAAGGATGCAAACAAAGTTAAAGACATAGATTTTGGAGATCTATTATGATGGAATTTGAAACGGCTATATTTATTACTATTATAGTTGCTGTAGTGTTTGTAGGCGTAATAGTGAAAGAAATTCAAATACACACGGAGCGTCATGAACGCTTCGATAAATCTAAAATTAAGTACACAGATGGGGATAACACATGAGCAAGAGATACTTTAAGATAGAGACTGGTCGCTACGGCGGCGAACTGTGCATTGGATCAATAAGCGAGGATTTTGTAGAATACTGGAAAACTCGTGTTAAAGAAGAAGGCGACAGTGACCTCATTGAAACACTTCATCGTTACGAATATGACGACGAAGATATAGGCGATGCTGACTCTCCCGCTCCCGACAAAAACTTTTATTCGTGGACAGAATGCGACAACATAGAGCATGTTACTGGGCCGTATGTAGATAATCAATTTACTGTAATGGAAATTGAATTACACTCAGATGCTGAGTATGTGGATGGCATAATCCAATGGAAAGAAGGAATCGATCATGACTATAGCACTCAAATGTATGAACAAATAACGCCAATCGGCGACGAAGAACACCACGACTATAGTTCACACATCTACGGCAGAGAAGTGTATTCTGATGCAGAACCTAACAAAGAACACAAGCACGAGCCTGTGCTGTATTTCTTCAGCGCAGAAAAAGGCGGCTTTGGCGATGTGTTTGTTGAGACAGATGGAGAAGATTTTGATCCTGAAAAATTACAAATAGGAATAGTTGAAAGTGATCTGGCTCAAATTATCGAAGCATACTGGTATGATCGTAAGCCCTTACAAATCGACTTTGATTATGCTGATACCACTGGTAAAGGTTACTATTCTACAGTAGGATACTTAAATACCGAGTGGCATGACAGCCAATCAGATTGGGTATCATATGACATGGAAGAAACAGATAGACTAAAAGAAGCATTCGACGACCATTACCATATGATGGAGGATTAGTAAAAATGACTTCAGAAAATGAGTGGTTGTTAACTTGGGTTGAGCGAATTAAACAATGGCATTATGATCGTAATCTTATAGAAGGATCTGATGACAAGACACAATTCGCTAAACTAATTCAGGAAGCAGGCGAACTGTCGGACAATATTTGTAAAGGAAAAGATATCAAAGACGACATTGGAGATATGATGGTCGTTCTTATTAATATTGCTGAAAGAAATAAGGTAAGTATTACAGAATGTTTAGAACAAGCATATAACGACATTAAGGATCGCAAAGGTCTAATGGTGGATGGTGTATTTATTAAGGAAGGAGATTAAATAATGAAACGGATTTTAATATGCGGCTTGCCCGGTGCAGGCAAAACATTCCTTGCAAAAAGATTGCAGGAAAAATTAGGAAATGCAGACTGGTATAATGCAGATGCAGTCAGAGAAGAATATAACGATTGGGACTTTTCTGACGAGGGTCGAGCAAGACAAATGGAAAGGATGAAAAGGTTAAGTAATGAATCGATAGACAGCGGCAAATACGCTATTACTGATTTTGTTTGTCCTACTAATAAACTTAGGCAAGAGTTTAACGCAGATTTTGTAATATGGATGAACACCATCAGCGAGGGACGATTTGAAGATACAAATAAAGTATTTGAAAATCCAGATGCTGAAAGTGTTGATATAACTATTACCGAAGATGACTGGTGGAACACACAGTTTGCAGACACATGGAGTGAGCGTATAATCACCGAGCTTACTAATGGCTAAAAAGCAACCAGCAATACCTTTAAAAGATATAATGTCCGCTATTGACAAGCGAGACAAAAACTTTTATAATCGTCTTTCAGACGAGCAAAAGAAAGCATTCAGTGCTTGGATGATGATGCGATACTGTAGTAGTGTGCAAGGCAAAGATTCTGCACACTACATTTACATGACTAACGAGTTAGTTAACAAAGACTTCATGGAAATAAGCAAACATCCTGAATTGCAATGGCTATTACTAAAAGCATGCGGTGTTGGAAAAGTGCAGTACCACCCGTATCTAAAACCACCTAACAGTAAAAAGAAAAAAGATAAAGTACAAAATTTTATTAGTACACTTTATCCAGACTTGAATACTGATGAAGTTAATTTGTTAATTAACATAAACACTACCGAAGAACTAAAAGAATTTGCAAAATCAAATGGCCACTCAGACAAAGACATCAAAGACATCTTCGGAAAGTAACACTTGCAAATGGTGCGAAAAAACGTTCAGCAGTGAACGCACTTTGTCAGCACACATGTGTCCTAAAAAAAGACGCTGGGCCGACAAAGACATGACTCATGTTAGACTCGGATATCGAGTGTTTCAAATGTTTTATGAGTTAAATACTAATACTAGCAAAACAAAATCATCTGAAGAATTTATACAAAGTCAATATTATGAAGGCTTTGTAAAATTTGGTAGATCCTGTATTCGAAATGAATACTTAGATCCAGAAAAGTTTGCAGAGTGGTTGATTAAAAACGGTAAAAAATTAAAAGATTGGTGTAAAGACAGTTTATACGAAGAATACTTGTTAGAGTATGTCAAAAAAGAAAGTGGGATAAGAGCATTAGAACGTAGTATTATGTATCTTGCAGAATGGGGCAAAGAACATAACAGTCCATGGCAAGATTATTTTAAAGTTGTTTCTGCTCCTAGGGCTGTTTACGATATAAGAGCTGCTAAAATATCTCCTTGGCTGATTTATTTAAGTAATACCGGAGACCAAATGCTCACTAAACTAAACAGTGAGCAAGTGAAAATGATTGAACACATAATTGACGCTCCTTTCTGGATAAAACTTTTTGCTAAAAATAAAGAAGAAGTTAAAGAAATACAAAATACTTGCCGAGTAGCAAATATATAAGGAGGTTAAAATGTTTGATTGGAAGAAACCTACCACAGAAATGCTTGGTAGATGGCAACCATGGCACGACGGCCACACAGAATTATTTAAAAAAGCACTTGCAGAAACTGGTCAAGTCTGCATAATGATCAGAGACGTACATGGAATAGTTGGTGAGGATGCAGGCGGAGGCAGGACAGCAGAACAAGCCGATAACCCTTTTGATGTAGAAACAGTCACACAAAACATTGTGCAAGGATTAGCAAATCACGGTTATACAGAAGGCAAAGAATACGTTATAATGTTTGTGCCAAACATAGTTGATATCAGTTATGGACGTGGTGTAGGGTATACTTTTACTGAACATGATTTAGGTAGCGAAATACACAGCATATCTGCTACCAATATAAGGAAAGAAATGAGAAGTAAAGGAAATTTATAAATATTGCTATGGATAGTTTTTTAATGCGTACACCTAGACACAAGCTGTATACTGTACAGTATACAAAAACTAATTTAGGAAAGCCTGCTGTATGGGCTAACGAAGAGTGTATGTGGACTAGTATACCTAAAACTGCAAACATGGCATACCGACAAGTCTGCAAACAGTTTAAATTACTACAAATAGACTACGATTATAAGCCTAGAAAATATTCTATTTGCGTATTCAGAAATCCTGTGCATAGATTATTTAGTGCGGTAGGAGAGTATAAAAAAAGAAAATCAGATAAACGACCACTAGCGGAAGTATTAGAAGCATTACTGGAGGATATATATCCATTCGATGAGCATATAGAACCCCAATTGGTTTTTACACAAAATAAAAGTTATACTCATATTTTAAAATTTGAGAACTTAATTGAAGAAAGTATTAACATTCCTTGTTTCAGTTCTAAGCCTAACATCATACATAATCATCTTAGACAGCACGAATTGTCCCCTTCCAGAAGCAAATATCACGAGTCAGATTTAGACCAGCTGTACAAAGATAATAGCCGTATAGTAGATGACATTATCAACAAGTATTATTCTAAAGATGTACTAATCTGGCAAAACAGAGAAAAATATATTAGAAAAACAATTTCTTTCAACACTGTATAAGAGGACACATGAAAGTAAAATTAATTAGCTATAGTCAAACCCCGGAGTATTTGGAAGATTTAGATTCGGCATTAGACTTAATTGCATATTGTGCAAGGGTGAGTAATCCTAGCAATCAAAACAATAAAGAAACATCAGAAAAGTTAGTAAAATATTTGATTAAACACAAACATTGGAGCCCACTAGAAATGGTTTCGGCGTGTTTGGAAATTGAAACTACTAGAGATATTGCAAGACAAATATTACGGCACAGAAGTTTTAGTTTTCAAGAGTTCAGTCAACGCTATGCTGATCCTACAACTGATTTAGATTTTATTACCAGAGAAGCACGACTCCAAGATCTCAAAAATCGTCAAAACAGTATTGAACTAGATGACAGCGAAGCAAATGACGGATTAAAAATAGCCTGGCATCAAAAACAAAGAGAAGTAATAAAAGCTGCCCAAAGTGCTTATGCTTGGGCCATCGAAAATGGCATTGCAAAAGAACAGGCCCGTGCTGTACTACCAGAAGGTAATACAGTAAGTCGTATGTACATGAATGGCACTTTGCGTAGTTGGGTACATTACATTGAATTACGCAGTGCAAATGGCACCCAAAAAGAGCATATGGAAATTGCTTGGGCTATAGCTGATGTTATTTCAACTATTTTTCCTTTAACAGAAGGCATTGTAAGTAGCTGATTTTTAACAAGTTTTTACCTCTTTTTGCGCATTGACATTTTGCATATTTAGTGCTATAATATACTTTTATTATATATAGGGTAAAGGTATGAAAAATATAGTAATCTTAAGTTTTTGTGTGCTTTTTGCAACTTCGTGTTTTAGTAGTGATTCTACACCTACTGCACCGTATTTAACTGCTCAAGTAAAACAGCAAAATGTCACACTGGAATGGAGTGATGTGGACAATGCTGATTCCTACAAACTTTATTATGCTCCTGCACCATATAGTGGTCCCAATACAATAGGCAGTTTTGATATGCAGGATCGCACTGGGATCAGTGTGGATCTAAATGAGGGCGACTCTTTTTTTGTTGCAATAAGTGCAGTTAACGAACAAGGCGAAAGCGAAACGTCTAATGTTGAACAGATAACAATACATAATCTCCAAGCACTGGGATTGGTATTTGATTCTCAGCCAGATATTGAAATCAAAAACCCTACAGCACAACTAGGGCTAGATCATTGTACTCTTAGCGGTATCGAAAATCTTGTCGTACTAGACATGAACATGGA
>Ga0181592_10001768_pt1 | contig 17640 bp, 17 predicted proteins | sample 071ome_20_FD_133755 | JGI IMG/M metagenome (GOLD analysis project Ga0181592, IMG submission 133755) | Coastal salt marsh microbial communities from the Groves Creek Marsh, Skidaway Island, Georgia - 071412BT metaG (megahit assembly) | ecosystem: Environmental > Aquatic > Marine > Intertidal...
ACCGCCAAGCGTCACTGTCGCCAAAGAGCCGCTGTCGCAATTCCAGTTGATCGTCGCCCCGTCCGTCAACGTCTGATCCGTGATGTCGGGGTTGGTGAACTCCTTGTTAGTAAACGTTTCCGTACCGTCCAATGTGGCAAGCGTGCCGTCGGATGTCGGTGGTGTCAGTGTTACAGTGGTTCCTGTGCCGATTCCTGAGCATTGAAACGCAAGTTCCTTGGTCGTGTCGCCTTCGTCCTGAATGCGGAAAACGTTGTCGGAAAATTCGTTGCTCTGCCCCCCGCCGCCGCCCTGATTAGTGACTTGCGTTTCGCTGCCCGCTGTGTCGTAGTAGTAAAGCTCGCCGTCGCTCTTGGCGTAGAGGTGCGCCGTCCCCGCGCCGGGGGCAGATGGCGTCGTCGTGTGATTAAGGATGTGGTGAGACGAAACCTGCGTCGTCGGGCCAGCGATGTTGCCATAGAAAGTAGCGTCCTGCGCACTGTCCAGATGCAGGGCTGCCAACCCTCCGACGTAAAACTCCCACTCGCTACTGGACAGGTCGGCGTAGGTGGTGTTGTCCAACGTCGAGCCAAACAGGTTGGCGTAGACGTTGTATTCTCCGTAGTCGAAGTTGGACGTAACCACCAACTGGCTGGCGTCAATCGTCTTGTTTGTCAGGGTATCACTTGAAGATGCAGTGATGTATCCCTGCCCCGAGTGGTCGCCCCAGCCATACGCCGTATTCCAGTTCGCGGAATTGTCCGTGACGGCAGACGTGGAGCCAGCGCTGATTTTCACCAAGCCGGAATATGCGGACACATCTGCCTCTAGCCCTCCGTTTTCGTGAGAAACCGTGCCTGAAAGCTGTCCTGTTCCAATGGTCTTGTTAGTCAGAGTCTGAGCCCCAGAAGTCGTCACGACATCCACCCCGCCAGCCGTTACACTGCCGCTGCCTTTCGGGGTGAGTTCAAGTGAAATGTTCGCCCCGCCCCCTTGTGCCTCAATCTCAATCGTGCTGCCAGAATCCGTCCGGGCGACGATTGATCCGTTGCCTTTCGGCATCAACTCAAGATCGACATTCGTGTCGTCTCCGGTCGCTGCAACCTGGGGCGCGCCGCCCGTGGCAGCATTGGTGATGTTGACGTGGTTGACTGCCGAAGCGGTTTCGGAGAACGATATGAGTTCAAGCGTGCCATCACCAATGGCGTTGCCGTTCACATCAAGCTGCCCACCAAGCTGGGGCGTGTCGTCATCAACAACTTCTGACAGACCCCCGCCTCCGCCCGCCCCTGTAGTTTCCGTCCACACCGCCGCAGTCGCAGTGTTGTCAAGGCAGACATACTCCTTGTCGTTGGTGGTGTCAATCCACCTGGACCCAACCGAATAGGAGGTGGTGCTGTCGTCGTTTACGGTCGGCCCAGCAGAGGCGGCAAGGTTGTTCTTCAGGGTCGTGACCGCAGTCCCAGAGCTGTTAAGAGAGACAGTCCCGTAAGCCTCGCCTGAAAAAGTTGACACCGTCCCAGACGCATTCGACTTAATCAGCACCTCGGCCAACGGAGTCCCAGCATCAAGCTGGTCGATTGTCATCGTCTTGTTGGTCAGGGTCTGCGTATCCGTAGTGCCGACAATGGTTCCACTCGGGGGCGTGGGTCCGTCGATCAAATCGCCGTTGGCGTCCCATTGGCTCAAATTTCCCGCAGTGCCTGCCGTTCCCGTGCAAACATTTCCGTCCGCTCCTGTCGGGGACGCCAAGGAAGAAGTCGCAATGTTCGAAAGCGTATTAGATGCGCCGGAAATCGTTTTGTTGGTGAGTGTTTGGGAATCCGTTGTTCCGACAATGGTTCCACTTGGGGGCGTGGGTCCGTCGATCAAATCGCCGTTGGCGTCCCATTGGCTCAAATCTCCCGCGGTGCCTGCCGTTCCCGTGCAAACATTTCCGTCCGCTCCTGTCGGGGACGCCAAGGAAGAAGTCGCAATGTTTGAAAGCGTATTAGATGCGCCGGAAATCGTTTTGTTGGTCAACGTCTGCGCGTCGGTCGTGCCGACAATCGTTCCGCTTGGCGGCGTGGGTCCATCAACGGCGTCCCCGTTAGCATCCCATTGCACCAGATCGCCGGACGTTCCAGCGGTGCCGGTAATGAGCGTCCCATCGGAACCGGATTTGGAACCGCCTGCAATGTCGGCCGTTTCAACATTTGAAAGGCTGTTTCCGGTCCCGTTCGCGTCAAAGGTTTTATTTGTGAACGTGTCCGCGCTGGAAGCTGTCATTGCGGAAATCGTCACGTTGGTTCGACTGCTTCCAGAATCGTCAGCAGCGGTTACAGCGTTGCCAATGAAGTTCAACGTTGCTCGTTGCGTCAATGACGCTCCTTCTTCCTGAACAGTTGCGATTCCTGCGCCGGCCTCGAAAGCGGTTTCGGTCCCGTTCTCGTCTTGCTTGTAGAAATTGCCGTCACTTTTCACGTAGAATTTCCACTTATCCGCCGCGGGTGCGTCGGGTTTTGTAGATTGTTCGGGCCATTGTGCGCCGCCGCTCAAAATGTCGTTGTTTGTGTACGTCGTGCCGGCTCCGGTCAGGCTTTCCAGCCGGTGCGGGGTGCCGCTGGTCGGAACGGAAATGGTCGACGTATTCGGTTCCCCGTCGATTTCCAGTTTGTAATTGCCAGGATGCAGCGTAACGCTCCCGGTCCCGTCGGCGGCACAAGCAACGCAAACCATTTCGCCGATCACCAGATCCGTGGAATCGATGACGGGCGACGATTGCAAGGTGAACGTTAGTTTTCTCGGCTTAGTGCTATTGTCGCCGGCTGGAATCGTGAAATTTACGGTTTGAACTGCCATTTTACGTATTTATTTCCTGGTTAAAGGTCAACGTGGTCGACCATAACAAATTACTGCCGTCGTGGCCGGTATTCTCAAACCGCGGCGGCTCTGCATATTTAACATAGTACCAGGTTGTTAACTCGGTGTCGTCGGCTTGAAAATAGAATGCGGTATGGGTGCCGTAAGTGTCCCAGTGCCCTAGTATGGTAGTCTTTTCGACGTTGGTTATGTCGCTGTACGGGCAAGTAAATCGCAAGTATCCTAGTCTCTGGTCAGTATAGCTGCCGCCCTCTGCAATAATTGTGGAACTACGGTCTACGCGGTCCTCGTTGTAACCATCGTATTCCATAACGGGAAACGTCGTCGAACCGCCAAGGAAAAAGGCGGAAAACTGCGCGGCGGTGCCTGCGGATGATTTGGTGAAGACAAAACGCCAGTATCGGTAAACGTCTGGACTGAAGGATTTGACGCCGGAACTGCTGAGGGCGACCGAAAGGGAAGGACTGCCCCAAGAATCCGTTGCGTTGCCTTCAAGCGTTACGGAACTGGTTTGCGTTATGCCTTCTGGTTTCAGGAAACCGAAGTGCGTTCCGCCGGCCGGCGATCCTAAATCAATAACAAGGTTCTCATTTTCGCTTGAACTTCCCGTTTCCCAACGTGTTCCTGGGCGACCATTAAGCACATTTTCCGCAGGCAACATTGTGTTCTCTGACGACTCGGTGAGTGTCAAAGTGTCGGCAAAGTTAACCAATTGGGAACCGGATGTTACTATCGTCGCCATGTAAAGAAGAAGGAGCGCGGGCGGCAAAGCGTCGGAAAATCCGCCACAGAAAACCGGCTCAATGCCGCCGTTGCTCCAAATTGTTTAAAAAGTGAATTCACTTCAAATTGATGGTTTCCCGGTCGCAAACTCAACATCCAATGCGTTCTTGAAATGGCGCAACCAGGTGGAATTGATGCGTTTCAAACTCTTGTCGTTATAGCGCACCTTGTTAACGAGTCGGGCGGTGGGAATGAAGCGGTAAAGCATTCTAATTTTGTTGCGCTGCGTCCTTACCCAAATGCCGGGAAATCCGCGCTTGCTGGCAATTTCAATGATCGGCTCGAAACTGCCGCCTTTTTTCCTGGTAAGCGGGAAAACCCATTGCCCGCGGACCTTTACCTTTTTTTGCCGCTGGAATTTCTCGATTAAGCGTTTTGGCTTGAGTCGCCGCGGGACAATGTCCTCGTCATTCTTCAATAGATCAGTCGGAACCGCCAACGACGTCTTGCGGCGTTTGATGCCGGCTTTTTCCTGTTCGGCCAACCAGTCAGCGCGCGAACCAACAATTGCGTGCAAGTTCTTGCCCTGCCGCTTCACATTCGCAAACGGCTTGAGATTGATTCCGTACTTGGTTTTTGGTTTCTGCCAAGGATTGCCCTTTGCGCGCAACGTGAACGCGTCGGGCAAAATCCGTTTCACGGTGTAGGTCTGCAAATCCAAGGCGGTTTTGTTGATCGCTGCGGCGGTCGCATAACGTGACTTTCGCTCAAGACGGTTTAACGTTTTGACAACGTCTTTCATGCCTTTGACAATTATCGCGCTCATGCGGTAACAACCTTTTGAGTGTTGGAAACCTTTAGGTTCAGGGTGCCGCCGCGAACGGCGTCCATAACGCCGCGCGCCAGTGTGCGGGTGCCGATCTGCAAATTGATTTCCAACGGCCCGCTTGTGCCCATGCTGGCAGACGGTCCAGGCGTCCGCGGTATGATTTGTTCCCCCTTTTGGACGTTCATTAGGTAGGAACCTGAACGCGGAAACACAACGCCATCATGTGCCTGACCGAGAACAAGGCTTGAAAGCTTTCCGAGCGTCGAAAGTGATTGCGCCAATCCGAATGTTGAAATTAATCCGGCATTAGCGGGAACACTATTGGCGCCAAACGTCGCCAAGGAAACGGCCGCGGCTGCTGGCGCCCATGCTGACGCTGTCGCTGCGCCTGCGCTTACGTTCGCCGCGGTGATCCCAGACATTGCAGAGATACCGGCGGCTGCTTGTGCCTGCATTAATACGCCGTCAAGCGTGCGCCGAATTGCCAGGTCAATGAACGTTTGCACGATTGCAATGCCTGCGCTTTTCGCGGCGTCGCTCATGTTTTGAGCATTCAACGCAGCATTTGCAATCTGACTAGCGGCCTGCCCAAATGATTGCTTCGCTGTTGCTCCAAAACTCTCAACGCTCGCTTGGGCGGTGGCGATATTGTCCTGAAAGGTTAGGATTTCATCGTTTAACGCGTTTGGCTCAACGGTTTCGCTTTCAATACTCGGCGCAAAACTTTTGCCTGAAAGTTGATTTTCCTGTGCCGGTCCTTGAACCGGACTAGGAATAAACAACGGTTTCGAAACATCTCGCGCGAGAACGTCCCAACGCGCTTCAAGGTCGGCAAAAAGATTTTGCACGCCTGAAACGGCAAGTTCCATGTCGTCTTCAAACGTGCTGGCAACCAGGTGGCTTGTCTTTTTGAACGACGTTCCAAACGATTTTGCCAATCCGTCGAATTGCTTGCCAATCGACACAAGCGAATTGCGGATTTGCTGCAAACCCGCGGTGTCGCCTTTCGCAAGTGACGCCATGGCGTCGCCCAAATTGACAACAGAGAACGCTAGCAAGCGCGCGGTCTGGACGGCGTCGCCCATGTATTTGCGCCAAGTGCCAAAGATTTGCACGGCGGTTTCAATGTTCTTCAACAGAACGTTATGGACGATTGCGGCAAGTTGTCCTATCGCCATGCCTACGCTGGCAACCATTTCGTAAACCAGGCGCAACCCATCCCAAAAGTCGTGCAATGTTTCGGTGACACCAAAAAACACGGTCTGCATGTCCTCGACAGATTGCCGGATTTGCTTTTGAAGTGAGAAAGTCGAATTGCGCCATTCGTTAAACCGATTCACTTGGCGCACAATGGCATCAGCCATTTGCGTAAGCGTCGGCAAAAGTTCGGATGTTAACGTGATACCCAACCCGCGGCCGGCGGCTTTTATGCGCGTCAACTGGTCGTTAAATTCTTCGGCTTTTGCTGCGGTGCTTCGATCGATGACGATACCAAGCTTGGCGGCTTCATTGGTCAGTTGCCGCATTCCGGCCGATCCGTTGCGCAACAGGTTAACCAGGGCTGCGCCTTCGGAATCAAACGCCTTGAAGGCAAGGCGTAAACGCTCCTGGTCGCTTTCAGCGTTTTGGACTGCGTCGGCGTAATCGGCAAGAATATCGGTCGTTGCCCGCATTTCGCCGTTGGAATCGCGCAATTGAATTCCCAATTCCTCCATGACCTTGGAAAGAACGCCTTCCCCCTTTGCAGCCTCGGCAACCCGCCGCGTAAACCGCTGCAACGCCATGTTCAACGTGTCTTGGCTGACTCCGGTCAACTCTGCGGCGTGTGCGAGCGCGGAAAGGCTTTCAACGGAAACGCCGATCTTGCCGGAAACCTTTGCGAGCTTGTCGAACGCGGCAATGTTGTCTTTGGCAATCTTGGTGAATGCCGCCGCCGCCGCCGCTCCTGTCGCTGCAACTGCAATGCCGGCCGCTTTTGCCGCCGTTCCCAAACGCTTCATTGCCAGCGTTGCAGAAGACGCCGCTTTTGCGGTCATGTCCTTGCCGGAAATGACAATTTGAACGTCTTTTTTAAGGTTCGCCATGGGGTGCTAGCGTTTGGAGCGTTTGGCGGCTTCGCGTTCGGCGTCGATCTTGTCCTGTTTGCTTCCTACCTGGTATGCCTCAATATCAAGTTGGTAATACTTGTTCGGGCGGTTGAGTATTTCGCTGGGGAGTTTTCCGTATGCGCTGCCAAGTCGATGGGCGTTAATCAGCATTGCCCGCCGCTGCGGGTGCATTTTCTTCGGCTTCGCTTTTGTTGTCGGCGTCGGCCGCCTCCGTTTCTGCCCCGTTTAAGAGCGTCGAAATGGAATTAATTTCTTCCGCCAGCATGGCCTGGTCCTCGGATTCAAGTTCGTCAACGGAAAGCTCTGTTGGGGCGCATTTGTCTGGCGACTTGTCGACGATCAAAAACCGCTGTTCTCGGTTGTTCTCGGTGACAACCAAATCTCCGGTGCAGCGCGCGATCATTACGCGCGCCGAATCGTAAGGGTTGGCGGATTGGGCGCATTCTCCAATCACCAGCATGGAAGCCGGCCAAATTGTGACGGTTGCCCCGCTGGGCAAGTCCAGTTTTTTGCGTTCGCGTTTCATGGCGGATTTGTCGGGCGTTTTTTGTTTAGTAGGAAGCGTCTCCGTTGATGAGCGTTGCCGTGAGAGCGTCGCCGTCGGCGTCAAATTCGATAGGCACGGTGTAGTCGTCCTCTCCGCTGGCGGTCGGGTTGGCGGCCATGATATTTGATCCGCTCAATACCATTGAAAGCGAATGACCAGATGCGCCTGTCCAGGTGAATGTCATGGCGGTGTCGGTTCCGTTCACGGCAAGATTCAGTTCATCCATTGAATCGAATTCCACTTCGGCGGTGCCGGTCACGGTCATGGTCTTTCGGTCCAGTCCGTTGCGGACAAGGCTGCCCATGACGAAACGATCGGCGCGCAGATCGTTGGTGATTGAGATTTCCAGGTTCCTCAAGTATTGCGCGTTGCTGTTGATTTGAGCGGTGCCCAAATCGGCGTAATCGATGAAGTTGTCGGTCGCGTAACTTGGGGACTGCTTCGAAACGTAAGAAACGTCTTCCGCAACGCATTCAACGGCGACTTCCAAGAATTCGCTATGCGCTTGCGTCAGCGTCAGTTTTTCAATCATGCAGCCGGTAAACGCCGGCGTGGTGCCGGTCGTCAACGTCGCCGCCCCGTAATCCGCTTCAATAGTCAATCCGGTCGGCATAGTCGACGCCGCGATCGTGTGCGTGTAGGGGCCGCTTCCCGAGGTCGCAACGCTGGAATCTCCGATTGCGTGCTTCAGCAACCAGCCGAAATCATCGTAACTGGTGATGATGTTGAACGAAATCTTCGGTTCCCTGCGCGCATTGATCGTCTTGCGCGTGAACTGGCCGCCCATGGTGCGTTTCAGGTTGCGCGGATAGGACAAGTCGAACGTGGGCGGTTCGGTCAGGTGGAAGAAATTGGAAGCGGTGACGGCGGTTCCGTATGTCGATTCCTCGCCAATGCCAATTGTGCTTTCAAAGCCGGCGGATGTGGTGGGCGGTGCCATAATTCAATCTTTGTTTAAGGGTTACAATCGGGGTTTAAGAATCGGCGCGGGTTTTAATGTCGTTCGCTGGGCGGGTTTCAAGTTCGGGCGCGGCGGATTTCGTGCCTTTTCGCGCTCCCGGTTTACTCCAAAACGTCGAACGCAAGAGAACATCAGCATCCTGCTCAGGAACGGGAACGGATTCCCCGTCGACGGCCTGGATGCGGCGGCCGGTCACGGGCAAAAGGATTTCAGCGACCGGTCGGGCGTTGTTGTTGTATTTCAATGGGACGAATTTCATGCGTTACGCTCCTTCGGGGTTGCCGCGGCCGGTCTTGATGAGAATGGAAAACCGGACGACGCCGCCAAAAACCTTGTTCTCAGCGTGAACCATTCCAAGGTTGTAGCCTTCCCAGTCTGTTCGGTATGCGGTCCCGCTCCATGTCTCGTCGTCGTAAACGGCGGCATAAATGTCGCCGGCCAGATCGCGCAATGTGTCGATGTTCCCCGCGGCAATCGAGATTTCGAAGCCTTGGCGGTGGTGGTGCAGCGCGACGCCGGTGGTTCCTCCGTCGAGTTCTGCGCCTTGATCCATGACGTTGATTGCGGGGAAATCGCTGTCGTGGGTGTAGGGCACGCGCTCAAGGTCGCGCCAGGTCGACACATTGCTGCCCGCGTCGGTTTTGTAGTTCTGCGGGCTTCCACCAGGCGGCGTGTAAGTTGCCGACGTCGCAATCGTGGCAAACCGGGTCGCAACTGCGCTGGTGATTGTTTTGAAAACATTGGCGGCCATGCGTTAAACGTCGTCCTCGGAAAGAAACAGAACCGCTGTCCCGTAGCCTGTGCTTTCCTTTTTGGTGACGTAATAGGTTGTTGAATTGATAACGCAGGAATCGCCGCGAATGACGGTAGAAACGTCCGACGCCTTGCATACGAAAACAGGGCCACCGTCGATAACTGCGGTCCCGCCGGGGTCTAAATCCTCGGAACCGTTGCGAAACGTTCCGCGGACTGGGCCTGCGCTTCCTCCGTTCGGCGTTATGGTCGCCTCGATGCCGCCGTCAGCTTCCAGACCGAAAATGCCCCTTGCGTCCAGGGCAATCCGGTCTAGAAGCGTGACAGGTGCGGCCATAACAGGCGGATTTTAAGCGCGCTTAACGCTCAGGATTTGACCTTCTTTTCGCCGGTAATCACCACGCCGCCGTCAAAGGTGGGCGAAGTGCCGGCGATGGTGCCAACGTATTTGATGAATCCGTTGGCAACGCGGGTGTCAACCAGAATACTCTCGGTCGAGTCTGCGCCGTCGGTGACTTGCGTGAAGGTCGCGCCGGAAACGTCGGCATAACTGCCGCCGCTGGTCGTCGCGCTCTGAATTTTGCCGTCGAGCGTGGGAGATGTTCCGCCGCCTGCGGACCAGGTCGCGGTGATGCGAACCTGTCCTTCGTAGTCGGTCAGATCAAACGCGGTGCTGGTCGCCGTCGACGTCTGCCGTGCGGGTGCGAGCAATTCGGATGTGGTGGTTTTCTGTACTGCGTCCATTTTTTTGTTGGGTTCGGGGTGCTTGAATTTTGGTTTTCAAGTCGACGGCCGGGACTGCCCTAGAACAGTCCCGGCTTCGTCGGCTTACTGGTTGCCGGAATCGGTCGAGACGCTGAATGCGGCGGGTTGGCGAACAACCATGTCAGACAGGTAGTTCACAACCAATTGAACTTGGTGCTTGTCGGCCAGGGTCAGGTTGTCAACAACGACGTCAATGGCGCCGAATTCACCGATCAGGAGTTGATTCCAGACTCCGAAGAACACAACGGAACCGTTCACCTGTTGGGAAACCTCGGCGCGGTAGCCGTTCACCATGTTGTTTTCCCAGATGAAGATGCCGGAACCGGCGTCTTTCTTGATTCCCTTCCAAGCTCCGCGGGTGGCGGCGTCGGCCAGGTAGGCCATTGAACCGATGTCACCGTTGGCGGCGGCGACGTCGGTTTCAAACTCGATCGCCTTCGCCCAGGTCGCGGTTGCGCCAAAGGTGACGGTGTTGATGTTGTTCGTGTTGGCGAGTCCGATGATCTCGCCGGCGGTGCCGCTGTTGCCGTGCAAGCATTGGCGGTCGACCTCCAGGGCGATCACCTGGGCGATGTCGTTACGCACGATCTGCTCAACGTTGGTGCCGGACTGCTGGATCAACTGCTTGGAAATCGGAACCTTCGCGCCGATGCGGTGCGGCGAAAGGGTCTTCTGTCCAAACGTCGGGTTGCTGCCGGTCAACTGCGAGTTTTCGCTTTCAACTTCGGCGGTGGCGGCCGTTTCCTGGGTCGGAATGGTGACGTTGGAGGTCAGGCCGGTCAGCATTTGCGCGCCGAGTTCCTTCACCTTCATCTTGTTGCGCAGAATCTCGATAAACGAGCCGGTGCGCAGGTCGTCGTCGACCAGGTAGCCGCCCGTTGACGCCGTGTCGGCAGTCAAAGCGCGCTGTTCGTGGGGAATGTCCGTCGGAATGTAGAAACCGGCGGGATCTTGTCCCAAACGTTTGGCAACCTCGTCGGAAACCTCGCGCTCGAAACCGTCGACGCGGCCATTGTTCAGAACGGAGCGGATCGCGCGGGCAAAGCTCCATTGCTTCGCTTCCTTGCGGGACAGGCCGATTCCGCCGTCACCCAAAGGCGTTGGCTGGTTGCGGCTTTCGAGCGTCGACATGACCAGTTCGTTGAACTGCGCGACGCTCTTGCCGTCGCGGATGTAGCTGTCGACAACGTCGGCGTCGATGTTCCACTTGCGCGCGCCGGCGATGATGTCGGCGGTTCGACGTGCCTCCTGGGCGCGAACCTGCTTTTCGTCAACGGTGACTTGTGCGCCGTTTCCGAAGCTGCGGGTGTCCGTTTCAGGTGTGGGAGTAACCGCCGGCGATGCGGCCGGCGCCGGTTGGGTTTGTTCGTTGTCCATTGTTTTGATGGGTTCTTGGGGTTTTGAAAGGTTTTGGGCGCGTCCGACGCCAACGGTTTGATCGGCGGGTATTGACGCCAGGGAAATTTCCATGGGCGTCCAACTGGTCGCGCGATACGTTTCCTCGGTCTTGTCGGCTTTCTCCAAGACCAGTTCGTTGATGCGGTAGCCGACAGAAACGTTTTTGCGGATGCCGTCGCGAACGTCCTGGTAAATTTCCTCGCCCCGCTGGCTTCTGGAGAATCTAACAACGGCGCGGCCTTTGCCTTCCTCGGAATCAATTCGGGCGGATTCAACGACGCCAACTTGTTGGTCAGGGTCGTGGTTCAAAAGAAGTGGGGCGGAATCGTTTAGGCGGGTCAGGTCGACCGATTTGCTGGAATGGTCGAGTATTTCGGCTCCGAAGTAGCGGGGAACGCGAGTTTCCGATGAAAAGGAAAGTTCAACCGTGCGCTGTTCCTCGTCGTTGGTGCCGCGGTCAAACGTGCCTTCCCGGTGGAAAACCTCCCCGGCAACCTGATCTTGAATTTTTCTCGCGCTCATTACATTCAGCGACTCCCACGCGGGGAATCATTCACAAAACGTTTGTTATCGTGACTCTCTGGCGTTTCAGAGAACTGAATGCAACGGGTCAGGTCGCAATTTCAGAACGCTTTCGGCGGGTCAGGCGTCCGGCGTATCTAAAGCATGAGTAACACTTAGTTACGATTTGTCAAATTCTTCTTCGTCGTCGTCCGCTTCCGCTGCGGGTGCTGCGGCCGGCGGTGCGGTCTTGGGAACAAACGAGTCTGCGGCGATTTCTGCGGCTTCGTCCTCCGGGTCGATTCCCATTTGCCGCTGCACGCGTTGGCGCGACTTGATTCCATTGTCGATTGCCAGGATTTCCGCCTTAATGTCCTTTTGCGGGTCAACCCATTCCCACGCCCTGCCTTCAAACTTCGGCTTGTTGACGTCCTGAAAACGCGATTGCGTCAGGAAATTCGGCAACACGGCGTCATGTGTTAATTGAACTTCCAACCAGGATTGGAAAACGTCCTTCATTACGGAATCGATCAGGAAGTTTTGCAACATACGGTATCCGTCGCGGTCCTCGATCAACCCGGCTCTGATGCTGGAATAGTTGACGCCTTCCAGATCGGCGGCCAATGACGGGTAGCAAACGCACAAACCGGCGGAAATGCCCTTCAGCATTGCTTTTGAAAAGTCGGAATGTTCCCGGTTAGGTGAGCCTGGATTCCAAGTTTCCAAAGAATAGCCTTTTGGCAGGATTTCGAAGCTTCCCGCGGATGCCTCGGAAACAAGCGTTCCGTCGTCCAGTTCGTCGTCGCCCACGTATTCGCCGTTCGCGTCGCGTTCCGGCTTGAAAAAGCCCATTTTCGCCGCTCCGACGCGGGCTTCGACGATTGCGGCTTCCTGATACTTGCCCAGGTGCCGCAATTGCTTCATGGCGGCGTGGAACCAGGTATAACCGCGGGTCTGTTCTTCGTAGTCGGAAACGAACGCATGGATAATTTCGCTTGCCGGTAATGAAAACTCGTTGCTGTTGTTTTTCACCGGCTCCCAATGGGGGAGCGACCAGTCCCTTGTATTCTCTCGGAAGTGATACCGAACCGGCCGCCGCCATTGATCGAATTCTACGCCCATACGGACAATGTTCCCGTTCGACAGAGTTGTGTTTTTGTAGTGGTCAAGCCTTTCGGGGTCGATGAATTGGATCGCAAACTTGTGCCGGTTGTGGCGAAAACTGGAAACTTTCCGCAATAGGATTTCGCCGGTTCTGGCGGCTCCCTTAATCATCAGGTTCTGCCCGGCAACGCCTGGAACAGTCCCGGTGACGGTGAAGTTTTCCCGGTTTAGAAAGTCCTTCCAACCTGCTTCTATCAAGTCGTTGACAAGTTTATCAGGCGTCCCGTCGTTGCGCTTCTTTGCCATTTGCAAGCGGATTCCATCGGGTCCGACAACGTTTGTTTCAAGCAATCGAAGAAAACGCTTCGCGTATTGGTTATTCTGGCAAAGGTCTTTTGCGCGCGCGCGCAAATCCTGGGCGGCGTCGAACAGATCGGCGTCGCAGGAAATCCCGTCTCTGCTCCAATCGTTCAGGATTGTGGAACTTTCTGCCCCATCGAACTGGCGCGCGCGCGGAATACGGACCTTCGGTTGAACGGTTTTAGGCGGTTTCGGGGCGTGTGAAAAACGCCGCGACGCTGCCCATGTTATGTCCTGCGGGTCACGGGCGCGCGCGGGCCAGTTCTTGAACGTGTTTTTGTATTTCATCCTGTCTTAATTAACGGTTCACAAAACGCGTCACGATCTGTCTGCCGGCGGATTTTCCTTTTGCAACTGCTTCCCGGCGTTTCTCGGCGTCGACGCGCGCCTCGTAAAAACGCAATGCTTCGTTCAGTTCCTCAAAGCTCAGAAGGGAAAGTTTTTGAGAATGCCCGGCAAATCCGACTTCGTAGTTTTCTTCTACGCGACTTGCCCGGCCTTCGATGACCGCCTTGATTGCGTCGACAATCTGCTCGTTCCAACTTCGCGCATCAAACGCGCTACTGGATTGCGCCAAATCCTCGGTGATAACAAAACGACTCGGACCTTCCGGCAGCGGATAAACGTCAGTCCCGTCCGTGAATTCCCCAAGCAATGTATAATTTCCTGGGAGATAAGCGGCCGTCGTCGCCGGCACAACGTCAACGTGGTGTGTATCGCCGCTTGCGGTCGCGGTGATCGTATATTTCGCCGGTCCACGTAACGTATAGGTTAGCGTCCAAGTGGAAGCTGGGAAATCGCCATAAGATGCGCTCCACCATAGGGTCGAGCCTGCGCGAATCTCTGCCGGCGGTTCGGTCGGTCTTGTTACGGACATTTGATCGTCAAAATTTGGCGGATTCGTTCGCTAGACTGTCGCATTTTGGCTCAATCTTCTGATTTTGCAACGCGTTACTCATACTTACGCACGGTGTGCGTGGATAAATTCGCGTAATTCGTTCCAGGTGGAAGCGCATTCTTCCATGAGTAAAGCGGCCTCCTCCTTCGAAAAGTCGGTTTTTAGGTGCGCCGGATACTGGTTTTCCCACGTTTCCCCCATATCCTCAGTCAACCAGCAACGAAACGGCCGGCGGGTGCGTCTCAAATGCGCCATGATCCGCGTGTTCGTGTAAACCCAATGAAAAATTACGCGCTCCAGGCGGGTTTCCCCAGCAAAACCAATCCGAGGTTGCGCCTTGTATTCGCCAAACTTGTCTTGTTCGGTGAATCCGCCGACGGTCAAAAACGACGAAACGCACAAAGCGGGGTTGCGAGCGATAAAAGCAAACTCCGCGGTCGGGTCGATTTCTTCGATGACGTCTATACAAAAGGACTGGTGCAAATCGACAACGGCCGGCGTGTCCATTGCCAACCGCTCCCGCAATACGTCGCGCAAAATGTTTTCGTCTTCCTTAGTGGAAATGCAGCGCGCGTGATACGCTGCCCGCTGCAACGGCCAGGGTCGCGGCTCATGCAACCCGCCAAGGATTTTTGAAAGCGACTTCGTGCCGCAACGGCCGGTTCCGATGCCCCAGATCAATGTTTTGCCTTTCTCATAAGCTCGTTGCCCAATTCTTCGCATTCCGCGGTTGCCGCCGCGGTTTCTTGCGCTTCGTCGGTTCTTTGGTTTGTGGTTCTTGTTGTTGGGGTTTCTGGGGCAGCATTGAAGCTTCCCCGCGTGATTTCAAAGCGTAGGTTTTCGCGGGTTTCTTCTCCTTCTCCGGTTTCGTTCGGTTTTTCCGTATCTGCGTCCAGTTCGGGTTAAGAATGTCCAACGCGGCGCGGGCGTAAACGCGACAGTCCAAAGCTTCGTTTCGCTGCCGGATTTGGTGCCAATCCAGAACACGCCGCCCTTTGTGAATCTTAACCCGCTGTTCCTCCGCGGTGAGCATTTGAAAATATCGGTGGTCGTATTCGTCGTTTGCGGGGAAATGCAGATAGTTGTAACCGGGTTCGGTGATCTTCAGGGACGAGAATAGCCAACGCTTTGCCTCGTCCGTTCCTACGCGGTAAACCGGCGCGCGGCCCCGGTTGGTGTAGCTGGGTTTGCTGGACGCGATCGGGACGCCTCTGCTGCTGCTGCCCTTTATTGCGAAAATGCGCCTGGTCGATCGCGGCTTTGTGTATTTGTAAACGGCCGTATCGGTTCCCTTGCCGCCTCCTGAGTCAATACAAGCCGCATTCACGCGCAACGCATAGCCGCCGACGGTCTGGAATTTCGTCGTCAATAGTTCTTCCAGATCGTCCCAAACGCCTGGTTGTAGTGGTGAACCAGGCAACACAACGTAACGCGCGCCCCAACTTTCGAAACCTTCGCCCCAACCGACAATTTCAACTTCCAGTCGGTCTTCTTGGACGTCGACGCCGGCGGTCAGGCACAAAACTTCGTCGGGCAACTCGGGGCCGTATTTTTCCCGTCGCTTTAACAGCACGTTGCCGCTCACCCGCTCCGCTTCTTCTTCCCACGTTTCCGCCAAAAAGGTATTCGTCCAAGTCTGCAACGTCGTCCGGTTCCCTTTCGAGTTCAGGAATTCGGCAACCATTTGGTGCAGGCGGTTCTTGTATCCGCGCTTGTGCCGGAATGGTGAGTAAATGCCGTTTAGGAAGTAACCACGCGCTCCGTTGAACGGTGCTGTTGGTTTCCAAGTCCCTTTCTTGATCGCGGCCAGTCTCTGCTTGTCGGTCATGCGATACTCGCAATGCGGGCATTCTATGCGGGCATCTTCCGGTTTCTTGTCCGGCCATTTCACTTGCGACCATTCGAAGCAAAACGCCTTTTTGCATTTCGGGCACGGCACAAACCATTTCCGCTGGTCGGTCTTTTGATACTCTTCCTCAATCCGGCTCGCGTTCTTTACTGTCGGTGTCGACGTCCGCGCAATCACAGCATTATAAAACGTCTCTGTTCGCCGTTCTGCTAGTTTGCACGGGTCGCCTTCGGTGCCGGCCGACGGTGGGAAGCGGTCAACCTCGTCCAGCAACACAACCCGCCGCGGTCTGGATGCCAAACCCGCCGGCGAATTTGCCCCAGCAATTGCAATGTTCCCGCCTGGGAATTGCTTGTTTAAGATCGTGTTGCCGGAATCGCGCGATTTGCTGTCTTTCACTTTCTCCCGCAATACCGGCGTGTCGCGTATTGTGGGTGCCAATCTCTCTTTGGACCAAGATTCGCCCATTTCAATTGTCGGCTGGACAACCAGCATAGGCGCCGGCTCGGAATGGATGAAGTAGCCGACAACGTTCATCAGCAATTCCGTTTTCCCCAACTGACTCCCCCACATAAGCGTTACGGAGTTAACGGTGTCGTCGTTAATAGCCTCCATGGGTTCCTGTTGATACGGCGCAACCGACAAACGAAACTTGCCGCCCTTCGCGTTGTACTCCTTCGATAGAAAACGATACTTCTCCGACCATTCAGAAACGGTCAGTTGCGGCGGTGGCGTGAACAGGGTACACCAGTAATGGCCGATCCCGTCTAGCGTTTCGTTGTTTTCAGTTTGCTCCATTTCGTGTCTGCCATTGCTGCAATGTCCGCAAGAATCTCGTTCTTGGCTTCCTGTTCAAGTTGGCTCGCTAAAATCTTTGCACGCATCGACAAGCAAAATTCCGCACCGATTGATTTAACAGCCTCAACAGACGCCAATTCCCCACGCAATTCCGCATTCTTTAGGGCTAGGTTGTCCGCTTCCTCTCGCGTTTTCCGTAGCCTCTCGCCCTGGATGTCTCCGAAAACGGCCGACGCTATTTGCTTCGTCGAATACTTGCCGTCTTTGCCTGGTTCCACTTCTTCGGCATTCAAACGCTTTTGCAATGTTTTCCGGTCAACGCCAAACTCAGCTTGAGCGTGCAGCAATGACCAGCGGACTGGATTGGATTTAGCTGGCATCTAATAATAACTCCGGTTGATGGGTAATTGTCTTTGCTCCCTTTTCTATATTGTCTTTCCTCCACATTGGGCGGGTGTTTGTGTAGTGAAAGGCTTTCAACTGTTCCTTTAGATCATTCATGTTGAATGATGAAAGCGGTTGAATGTGGTCAATATCCCACAGGTGTGCGTTATCAAATGACATCCCAGGTAAGAATTTCGATTTAATCCACTTCTTAAAGAACGATCGCGTGCAACCAAGGTAGTAGTCGGTTGACTCACTTTTTTCATCGCCAACGGCAAAAAGGATTTTCCGGTGCCGCCTGCGCATTCGTCGTATCAGTCGAAACGTGGGGTCTTTTCGTTTTTCTGCGTCCCTTATTCTGCGCCTTTCCTTTACGTCTTCGCGCTGATAGTAGGTTTCTCGCCAGTTCTTCCCCTCTTCAGAATTCCACCACTCTTTGTACCTTGCACTCGCTTTCGCTTTAACGGCCGGTTGCCGCCGTTTCTCCCGTCTCCGTTTAGCGGTTTCCGACTTCTGTTCTTTCATTTTTCTCTGACGATCAGCTTCCCTCGCTAAACGCCAAAGACGGTAACAATATGGAGGACGCGGTGCTTTGTGGTTCCTCCAATCATAATACACTTGGACCCAATGAACACCTGCCACGGCGGCGGCTGCTTTGGCTTCAATTCCTCCGGTTCCGCTTTTTCTTTTCTGGGATGGTTTGCCTCGCCCAATAACACGAAACAAATATCTCCATATTTCTTGTAGTTTCTCGGATTCGTTCATGGTGTGATAAAAAGTTTCGCCTGCCCCAACCGACACAACTTGCCTTGCGCGTCACC
>Ga0181592_10001771_pt1 | contig 17633 bp, 1 predicted proteins | sample 071ome_20_FD_133755 | JGI IMG/M metagenome (GOLD analysis project Ga0181592, IMG submission 133755) | Coastal salt marsh microbial communities from the Groves Creek Marsh, Skidaway Island, Georgia - 071412BT metaG (megahit assembly) | ecosystem: Environmental > Aquatic > Marine > Intertidal zone...
ACAGTTCGTCAAAGTTTGAATTGTATTTAATGGCACCGTCTCTTAGGGTATCACCTGTCCCATCATTTGCAGAAGATCCAATACCGACTAGCTGTTTCGCCATGGTTTTCTAGTTCTTTACAGTTTTATTTATGTTGCGTCAAATGATGTCTGAGTGGTGTCAAACTTCGCGTCCGTAGAAGAGAAATCTGTGTCACCCTGACCATCTCCAAATCCAGTAACGACAAGTGTCGCTACATCAGAAGTTAGTGGGGAATTCTGTGCAGGAGTTACCCCAAGACCCAAAGGTCCACGAACCTCCACTCTATACTTATATCCAGACATATAATTTAGAGCGGTAAACTGATACTGAGGATCAGTTGCACCAGTCAGCACAGCGTAAGAGAATCCGCCGTCAGTAGATCTATACCACTGATATGCCTTGGGACCATCTTCGGGACTGATAGCAGCAGTAACGCTGAATGTAACAGTCTGACCGACGTTGATGGTGACATTCTGAGGTTGTAGGCTAATCTGTACTGTTGCGGGGGCAGGAGGTTCTCCACCATCACCATCGGGCGGCGGGGGCGCAGCAGCACCATTGTTCGCTGGTTGATCTAGCGTCTCACGAGATGTGAGACCAATCATATATGGAAATCTTGCTTGCAATTCATTTTCACTGTCAAGTTCGCATGACAAGAAGTATGCATAAGTGCCATCTTGGAATTCGGGAGTTATGCAAAATCTACCATTATGTTCATCTAGAATGCCAAGACCCTCAGAGTATTCCCAGTCTTGCATCAGGGATCCAGCAGGGGGATTCTGTTGACTGTCACCGTAGATTGGTCTGCCAGGTTCTTCTTCTGACTTAACTCTATAAGAAGTGCTAGCAATTGCTATCTCAGAATCATTGTCCCAGGCATCTGAATAGAGATATGGACCGTAGATAGGGAATCCATCAAAAGCATAACCAAGAATCTTAGAGTGACCGTCAGGGTGTCTCAGGTTGTCACCGTTATACTGAGATGAACCATAGTAGTCATTATATGTGGACATAACAGAGTTTGCTTTCCAGCAATCAATGAAATGTGTGTCATGGTAGTGGTATTGACCTGTATTCTCTGGGTGACCACCACACTGGTCATCACCAAAATCTACTGGGGAATCTTCATAGTGGGCATTCCAGTTAAATCCTTGCGGGGGATTTCCACCTGCCCCTGCGGAGGGGTTAAAGAATACAACACCATTAGCAGCAATGCCGATAGCCCCAAGAGGAGTTTGTGTGCGACCATTTCTTTGATCATAATAAGTGTATGTGCCATTATACCCTGATCTGGAAAATTCCATGATCAGTTCTAGGTACTGATCGCTTGCTCTCCAAAACTCACCAGCAGTGGCAGTCTGCTCAGTGCCTTTGTAAACAAATACTTGCTTATGTTCGTCAGAGGTGTTTGCGTCGAATACAAAAAGAATTCTATCGCCAACTTGAATCTGATCGCCTAACAGTTCATTATCATCTACTGATAAAGGGATTTGGATAAAGAATCCTTCGTGTACAAAAGTATTGTCATCAAAGGTTCTAGTAATACCAAATGTACCACCTCTATAATAAAAGTCATGATTGAAATCTTGCTCAGTAACCTGATTGGGATTATTGGCATTGGGGAACGTACCGTAGAGGACGGGGGTGGGAAGACCATCGGCGTCTACGGTGATTGTTCTAGTGCCAGCGTTATATTCAGCGGTTGCTGTCATCGGACTTTTTGACTATTTATTGGAAGATCTGAGTCGGGTTGAAGTTGCTGACGATGGTAGCGCCAGTCTGAACTGTGAGGATCACAGAGTTGGAGTAGACAGGTGTAGCGCCAGCAGCAGTGATAGCAACGCGGAATTCATCACCGTCATCTGCCTGTGCAGCAGCGTTGGAGTCATAGACATTAGAAGTCTGACCAGTGATATTATTCCAATCAGTTTCGCCATACTGCTTACGTTGCCACTGATAGTTCAGAGCAGTGGTTCCGATCTGGTTGTTACTGGACTGAATGAAGGAGGCGACAACAGTAAACTCAGCAGTCTGACCCTGGTTCACAGTCACGTTCACAGGCTGTGAAGTGATCTGGATATATCCAGGAACAATCACGATCGGATTGCCCTGCGAGTCAGTGCCTTCGCCAGCGTAGGTGTCGAAACCTTGGTTGACAGCAGGACCAGTCGGGGGCACGAAGTCATCATCAACAATAGTCTCAACTGCGACTGCTGGTTGTGCATAACCAATACCAGGAGTCTTCACGTCGATTCTCAGGATGCCCATCAGAGCACGAACACGACCATCGAAACCTGTTGCAGAGATCACATCCACGCTCGGGCGCGAGGTGTAACCATCACCAGGTGAAGTGATGATTGCTTCTGTAATCTCACCAGACTTGATGCTGGCAATTGCCTCAGCGCCACGACCTTTAACGGTTCCTGTGTACTCGAAGGTAATCAGCGAGTTGGAAGATTCAATCAGGGCGACCTCACGAGGATCTGCTTCACCTTCGATTTGTAGGATGTCACCCGCTTCGATCGGAGGTACGACAGTTGCCGCGATCACGTCAGCGTCAGAACCGATGTAGGAGAAGGCAACAAATGTAGATCCTGCGCGAGGAATTTCAGCGAAGATGATTCTAGAACCAACCAGTTCATAACCAATGCCAGGTTCCTGAATAACACCATTGAGCGAGACGATGATGTTGTTCTCAGGCAGGATTGTATTGGACGATACGCCCTCAGTCAGAGTCAAGGAGTAGAAACCACCCTGATACTTCAAGTTGAAGGAGGAACGCAGAGAATCAAACTCGAAACTGATGTCATCGAGTTGTCTCAGTTTACCCACATAGTAACCAATGAACTCAGATCCAATTGTGGGCGGTTCGGTGAACTGAATAGAATCGGAGAACGCTGTATAGGCGTAGTTTGCACCAGGAGGTTGCAGCACACCGTTGACGAACACGAGCAGGTGACCAGCAGGATCTGGGAAGTATGCTTCACCATTGCTGATAGTGAGTTTGAAGGACGTTGCAGTGCCATCGAAACCACGGAAGTATCTGTCGCAACGTGCGAGCAGATTTTTGGATTGTGTAACGCCAGCAGACCACCCATAGTCGGAGATGATTGTCAGGTTAGAGGGGAAGTCTCCCACAACATCTTCCAACCAGATGCGACCAGTGTCACCGCTGATAGACTTACCAGAAACTTTACCGTAGGAAGTATAGTTGGTAACAGTTACGTTAGAAATATCACACTGAATGACTGGGAAGTTATTCAGGTTCTCGAACTTACCAAGACCACCCGAAAGAAGTTCGTTGGGATCTACGGTTGTGTTGCCATCAGCATCAGCACCATAGGGTTGCAAGTTCGCGATCCAGATCTTATGGATGCTGTTATCGGGATCATAGAGATAATCAGTAACAACGGCAGTCCATCCAGGAATCTTGGGAATACTTCCTTGCAGCAGGTAAACAAAATCACCTTTCTTGAAATCGCCAGTAAAACCTTGATCTCTCAGGATAGTGTTGACATCACATTCGATAGTCTTGACCGCGTGTACATACTGATTGAGTTCAATGTCTCTAAAACTATCTCTGGTGATGTTGGCGATGTTGAGAATCTTATCGGTGATAGAACCGTAAATGATGTCACCATCAATAAAGTCATCTTGCAGTGTCTCAATATCAATCGCAATACGACCACCAGTGTTGCTGGTTAGAGAACCAGCAGAATTTTCGTAGGCGACGATATCCGCTTCGGCACCATTACCCTTGTTGAAGAACATTTCATCAACACCAAAGGATCCTCTTTCGGTATTGATCAGCATACGATCTCTGGCAGCAGAGGTAACTTCTGCTGTTTGAGCACTATCAATTCCTTCCAGGATATCGCTGACAGAGAAAGTACCAGTGATATTTTCAACGTAGATCCAACCCTCGTCCTCATTGTCGCCCGTGAGAGGCGAAGTTTGAAGGACTGTGCCGTAGTTTGTGCCAGCACCTTGGACCTGAACTCTTTCACCAACATTGAATCTACCAGTAGCAGTGCCAATATCGAATCTTTGATAGATCTTAATGATGTTTGCTTCGTTGTTTTTGGTGCGTACAATTTCAGAAGTAGCGTTGGATGTGCTGCCCACAACTACATCTGCGAGACTGAAACCACCGCTTACGGGGTTATCGATATCTCTGGTGCCATAAGTTGTCGGCATACGAGTGATACCAGAACGAACGTTCAGTTGCAGTTGCTGCTGACCAGTAGTGGCAGTATTAACTGCGAAAGGACGGAATCTGGCATCATGGCGGATCTCCTTGGTAACCTCAAAGGAACTTGGAGTTGCGTTGAGCACATAGAAGAATTCTTGATCACCAAATGCTTCCTCAACATCCTCAGATGCAACAACATAGCTAAGGATATCACCACGCGAGTAGAAGTTCGGGCGATTGATAGTGATCTTGTTTTCTCTTCTCTCAAATCCAACTTCAATTGTTGGAGTATTGATGATAAGATCGGGGTCAGTATTCCAGTCAACACCTTCATCATAGAGGTTCTGGTTGTTGGTCGCATGGATATTATTGGTCCACTGAATCTTATTCTGAGTGGGAGGTGTGCCTCTACTAATAGCAAAGTATGCAGCATTGAGAGACGCATCAATCTTGAATTGAGTGGACTCCATTTCATACTCATAACGATTTTCAATTGCATTCGTACCTTGATGCGTGGGGTCAAGATAGATGTCATAACCATACCACTCACCACCAACAAGATTGTCGTTATAATCATCAAGAGCACGCTTACAATATTCACTGATTCTTGTCACGAACCACAGCAGATGTTGCTTTGTGACATCAGGGAACGCGATGAAGTTGCCTTCACCATCAAACCATGTGTTGACGATTCTCAGAACACCCTGGTTGCCGCCTGTGTTGAGGTCATAAAGAAGACCACCAATCAGAGTATCACCGAAAGATTCCTCAGCTTCGGTTGTAGGATATGCAGTCTGCACCTCAGCGAATGCCTTGGCAGAAATAGCATGTCTGTTGAAGAGGATTCTTCTAGCAGCACTTCTATCCGAATTGCTACCACCACCAAGAGTGTCAAGCATCATGTCGAACAGAGTCTCAGCAGCAGAAGTTACGTCATAGCAAGTGTAGAACTGATATTGGTTATTGCTGTTGTATCCTGTATCGCGAGTGATACCTGCGAGGTGACTGGGATTATTAGCAGCTGCCTCAGAAATAGTGTTGATGACAATATCAAACAATGTCTCAATTGTAGAAGCAGTCTGTGGGCAAGTCTCATTCCAGTTGGCAGCGCCTGCGTCATAAGTGATAGTCGTGTCGCGTACAACCATTTCGGGGGCGTACTTAACAGGCCAGCAGTTAGGCAGAGTCTTGGTGATAGTGCCATCAGTGATGCTTGCAGGAGTAGCAAGCGTGTCAGTAATCACCGAGAAGAGATCTGTGATTGCAGAAGCAACATCAGGACACTCACTTCCAGGGTTCTGAGTATCAGCAGTTACGACATATCCACCCTGGTTATAGGGGAAGAAGTCAAGATCAGCATTGAACTTCTGAGTGAATCCGTGAGCAGCAGTGATAGTGATCGCTTGATCTCTCATCACAGTAATAGCAAGATCTCTTGCCCTATTGAAGATCCAAGTAGATTCAGTTGCCTGCGAGGAGATGTGTGCCAGACTGCCGTTATTGACATAGAACTCAGCAGCACGGAACATCTTGTTGTTGCCGCCATAGCGGAGGTTCCAAACCATAGCGTGAAGAACATCGGTCACGTCATGGACGCAATTGATGTTGCCGCCAGGAATGGTCAGACCTGGGAATTGTGCCAGACCCTGTGCGACTGCTTCCTCAGCAATCAGTCTGATGTTTCTCTCGATGATATGTGAACCATCAATGAATCTATCATCAACAGCATTCTGCTCGTATGTTGCAACGTCAACAGCATCCACCGAAGACGTGCCCACACCACCAGGAGAAATAGTACCACCAGCACCACCTTCTGCCTGATAGATGTACAGGTTATCGCGACCGAAACCATTACGCATCGTAAGGATGCAGATTTCCATTGCAATCTTGTACACATCAATCGCTGCTTCTGCTTCTTGCTCAATGTGCAGCAGACTATCATCTTCTGGGTTCAGATAGAGGAGAGCAGCATCATAGGTAGCAGAGTTGCCGCCAAATCTCAGGTCATGGATGATAGCGTCAATAACACCCATCACGTCATCCTCACAGTTCTTAGAACCGCCAGGAATTGCCAGATCCAAATACTTGGACAGGTCATTCATTGTATAGACTGCTTCCTTAGCAATCACATGCTTGTTCGCTTCAAGCAGATTAGCAGCATCGATATTGTAGTTGGAAACAATATCCTGATAGTTGTAACCCTTACTATCGATAGTGATAGTAGTGTCTCTATATGCAGCAATTTCAGTAAACTGAGCAACATAATAATCATCTTGCAGTTCAGATGCTACACCAAGTTCGGAGGCAGTAGTACCGAACGTCAGTAGGGTGTTGTTGACCGCATGATGAACAAGTTCCTTGACCTTGCTGAAAGCATCAAGCATTGCGCCCAATTCATTCTCAACATGAATGATCTCATTGTTGTTATTAACATAGAAGTCAATGACATATTGAGTAGCAGAGTTGCCACCAGTGATCAGGTCTGTGATGACAGCAGGTAGAATGTACTCTTTGATATCACGGGCACAAACCACATCGCCATTGTATCCAGGAATATCAAGGAAATCATACTGAGTATTGTTGATTTCTGCGGAATAGTAATCATTCAACCAACCAACAGTTTCATATGCGATATAGTCGCGATTCTTCCAGATCAAATCACCAGCATCGCGGAATCTATTGCCAGTAGGACCGAGAATATCGGCAATAGTATCGCAAAGCAGAACTACTTCATCTTGAATTGCCTGAGAGGCAGGAGATGCAAAGTTGTTGGGGATGCGAAGGATATCGGTATACTTGGTCCCGTTATAGTTAACCAGATCGCTGCTGGTAGTAGTGATGACATAGTTGATCACAACTGCCAGTTCAGTCCAAGTAAAGATGGATTGCAGCAGTTCGTTACCAACATAGTTTAGACCACCCTGCTTGGTGAGATAACCTCTACCAGCGATAACGCTGTTGTAGTTGCCACCATAGCGCATGTCTTCAATGACTGCTTTGAGGATATACTCCTTAGTATCACGCAGACAGAAGTTTGTACCTTGTTGGACACCCACACCGTCAGAGGTGTCGCCAGGCATCACAAAGTCAGGATACTTCTCCTTCATCAGACCAACAGCAACCTCAGCAATCCAGTCGAGGTTCAGTTCGATCATATCAGCAGCCTTGCGATACTCATCGCGTGCAAGGTTGATGTCTTCGACGATAATAGTCTTTTCCTCGTAGTCAATACTCTTAGCGGTAGCAGAAGAGTTGGTTTGACCAGTATAAGTTGCATATCTCTCTTCATTGCTAATGATGAGAGGCAACTCCATGCTCATGGAGAAACTAATGTTTTGGTTGTCAGTCGGGAAAGTGAAACCAGGGGTAAATGTCTGACTGTAATCGGAAACACCTTTCTTGATGATGATGTTATCCAGGTGACCGACGAATCCGTTAGCACCGTTGAGGTCAGCACCAATTGTGAAGGCACGTTCCAGATAATTGTTATTGTCAGTATAGTCTCCACCAACCTGAGATCCATTGACCCAGATCTTAGTGATGTTGGTAGTTCTGGTTACTGCAATGTGGTGCCAGGTATTAGTTCCCAGACCATGAGCAGCAGAGATCTGGTCGCTACCGTTATACCACCATGCAATGTTAGATCCATTCAGATAAAGAACAGGAGATCCATTTTCAGATGTACCGCTAGTGCGGGTATCGAAGAGATACTGAATGCCAGAAATGGTTGTGGGTCTGACCCACATCTCAATAGTGAAGTCCTCACTTCCAAACTTCTGCACATCGCTAAGTGTATGACTCAGGTATGCACCAGCGTCAAGTCTCAGAGACTTGGTGCCAGACTTATACTGCAAACCAGTCAGCACAGCACTACCATTAACCGTGAGTCTGCTATTGGTGATGTACTCTCTATTCTGGAAGGTGCCTGTAATCGAATCAGTGAACAACCATTTCAGACCAGCATTGGTTCCCTTAGACGTGAAGTTTGCACCAGAAGTTACACCTCTGACTGTTTCGCCAGGGAGGAAAAGTCCATTTGCGCCAGGATCCTTGTAGGAGATCTTATATACACGAAGGTTCTCATTCTCTTGGAAAGATCCATCACTGATGACCGACAGGGCATTAATGTTGTTCAGGTTGCCTGCATTAATTGCAGTGGTAGCAATCGCAGTCAGTGTATCCAAAGCAGCCTGCACGTCAGCACAGTTAGCAGCATCTTGGTTATTGCCCTGAGAGTAGTTGGGATCGTATGTATGACCTTCACTGGAAGAAGTCAGATAAGGACCAGGATATGTGGTGGGATCATAGAGTAAGGTCAGATCCTTGTCATACAGCAGGTTGTTGATGGCAAGTTTTGCCATGTCTCTTGCCTTATTGAAGGCAGTGATGGACTCAGCAGTCTCACCAACCAGACCATTGCTGATAGGAGTGCCGCTGGCATCAAAGTAGAATCTAGTGAACTTGACAATACCATAGTTACCATCGCCCTTGATGTCCTGAACCAGAGCATCAACAAAGTATCCAATATCACGACGACACTTGGTCTCGTTGCTGCTATATGTGCTGGGTTCGGAGAGTTCGATCAGATCGGAGAGAGATCCAGCAAGCAGAACCTCAGACACGTTGTCGAACAAGGTTTGCAGGGCAGACTGAACATCAGAGCAATTTGTAGCCCCATAGTTAACAGTATTGCTACCAGCAGTACCATAAGGATTTCCAGGGGAAGGATCAGCAGTGATACCAGTTCCACTAGAACCACCAGTGCTGCGCTCATCGTACAGATTATAGACAGTAGCACCAACAGTATCAGTGCCCGTCAGCATGTTGGTCAGAGCATTCTTCATGTATCCAAGTGCTTGCTCGAATGCATACTCAGTTGCTTCTGCTTCGTTGTTGATGTACAGGAAAGTCAGACCATCATCACTGAAATACATCTGCAAGAACTTGCGAGTGTAGACAGTGCCACCTTGGAACATATCCATCGAGATTGCATCGATGAAGTGACCGATATCACGCTGACACTTAGTCGGAGAGGGAATCGGTAGAGCAGGATACTCAACGGTCATGTCCTCATAGGACTTGGCAATGATGTAATCCTTATTGCGATGGATGAGACGATATGCATCAGCATATCTGCTGAACTGATCAGTCTGGTTATCACCAGGATAGTAGAATCCAGGATGCTGAACAGCGATTTCAGCATTAGCAAAGTCAACGATCTCTTGCTTATTAGCAGCGATTCTGTTGGCAGCGTCAAACCATCTGTTCAACGCATCAGTTGCGGGATTACCATAAGTAACGGTAATAGAACGAATTACATCACCAACTGCGATAGTTCCACCAGTCAGATTCTCATATTCAACTTCTGTCGAGCGAACTTCTTCAAAGTCGAGGAAGTCTGCGTTAACACGATCGTCGCTGTCGAGGATTTCAACGGGCGTGATTGTGGTCTTAGAAATGTCATCTAGAATGACATTCTGATTAGTCAAGGAAATGAGACGCTCGAAGATCATACCAAAGAAGGTAGATCCTTTGTTAATTACCAGGGTATCGACTACATCACCCAGTCTGACTTCACCAGACACAGTTTCAGTAGTAGCAGTATAAGTTCTAACACCTGCAAATTCGGTATAGCCTTGAACAGTTTCGCCATCGGTTAAATCAGTCTCACTACTCTTCAAGTAATACAGAACAGGAGGAGATGCCTCAAAGTCAATCTTGACAACTTCACCAGTAGCACCAGACGTAAGACCTTCAAACTTATCACCTTCAACCATAGTGGACCATGCGCCAGTAACAGCAGAAGGTCTTACCAGATTGATGCTGACGATAGGATCTCTGTAAGGTGAAATGCTAGTAATCTTTGCAGCAATATTAGATGCAGCAGAATAGAAGATGTCATTCAGGAACAAGTTATACTGACCTGTCTCAAACTCAGCAGTACCAGAAGTCTTAGACAGAACCAGTGCGTCAGAAATGTTGCCATCCAGGTCGAGGTTTGTTTCTTCAATGACGGCAGTGTCGCCATCCATGTTAGTGACAGTCTCACCAAACTCGAAGATAGTCTTATAGTTGACACTATCAATGTTCAGGATATTTGCATTATATCCAGCATTGAAGAATCTGATATCCTCACCACGATCAAAGAATCCGTTGGACATATCTGTCACTTGGATGCTGCTATCAGTCAAGTCGATGGAGGTAATCGTTGCTCTCGCACCTGTGGTTTGACCAACGATAATGTCACCGATAAGAACTGTACCGAATGTGCCACCAATGTTTTGGAGGAACAATTTGGTGAAGGACTTGTCAATGCTTCCAATCAGGGCACTAAATCCAGTTCTACCAACATCAACGCGCTCGTTCAGAGCAAATGCACCATTGATGTCAACAACATCAATGCTAGTGGCACCTGTTGCAACAACCTTGGCGCTAGTTTCAGTTTCAAAACCAAAAACGTTGTCACCGATGGAGGGGAAAATACCAGCAATAGTATTCAAATTCAATCTGGTGATAGGCATGAAATCGAACTTGATGTTGCGATACACAACCTTAGAGTCAGGTCTCGGTGCCTCAGAGAATACAATCTGGTTACCAACCACCTGATAAGAACTACCAGGAGACTGAATAACACCATTGATGGTCACGAGCAGTTGGTCATTCTTAACAATGACTTGCTGCCCTTCAACTGTCAGTGGGAATGCTTTGGTGACACCATCGAACTGAGAAGAAATATCATCAATCTTCTTAACGATAGAGGTCAGAATTTCCTCAGAGTTGGTCAGTCTCTTCTTACGGAAGAGAACTTCGGAGTTGTTGAAGGTCGAGTAGATCGGTTGAGCAGCACCGAACGAGGTAATCTCGTTGACGTTAGTGTACTCATTGATGTTCACCTGTTTGGTAAAGTCAGCGGCAACCTTACGACCAGAGATATCTTTACCACCAGTCAGTGACAGCTGACCGAACATATTAAAACCAACAGGGTGGTTGTTTTGGAGAATCTGGGACTTCCATCTGTTAATGGGAATCTCAGACTTAATCACATAGGAGAAGTTTTGATAGAAGAAGGAATCTTGAATCTTCTGAACGATCTCGGATGGTTTACCAACGTCATCAGTAAATCTACCAGCAGTCTTGGTAATAGCATCAATGTTCAGAACACCCTTAGCAATATTGATGTTGTCGATGACACCAGATGCACGAGAGATAACACCCTGCACCTTACCACCAACAACGAAGTCTCCTTTGGGGTTAGTGACTTTCAGGATCTTGGGTTCGATCTGCCAACCATCGTTGGTTGAAACAATACCAGTGGCAGTTGAAAGTTCTTGTGATTCGCCTTGGAAGACTTCCTCGCCTTCCAGGAAGCGAGAAGTTTCGACCACTGCTTCTGCTTTACCACCGAAGACCTCAGTGAGCAGCACTTGACGACCAGCACCCTGAGTTAGGAAGGTAATGAAGTTACCAGACTCAGCGTCAACTGGGGTCAGTGCAAAACGCAGCTGGTCAGATTCGAGACCATTAACTTCACCAGCGATAGCATAATAGGTCTGAGTAGCAGACAGACTGGTCAAACCGACGCTGCTGGGTTTCGGCAGTTCGCCAACGGTAGAACCAATCGCGTCAGCACGGAATTGAACCTCAGCACCAGTGGTAATACCATGAGGGAAGTTAAACTGCAAGTAGTTCAAATCGAGGTTCACAACATAGGTGAACTCAGATTTCAGGGTGACGACTGGTTGCGAAGAGTAACCAGAACCAGGGTTCTTGATCAGAATCTCAGACAGTCTGTTGTTCTTAACAACTGCTTCTGCCTCAGCACCAGTTCCACCACCACCTTGGATGATAACAGCAGGTGCAGAGGTGTAACCAGCACCAGGATCGGTGATGGTGATCTGAGAAAGAATAGAGGTGTTGAAGAGTTGCAGGTTGATTGGGAATGCAATCTCAGGACGCAGAGTGTAGTCATGGGAGTAACCGTAACCAAACTCATTATTTTTCAGAGTCTTGATCTTACCGATCTGTCTACCAGTGAGGAATACAGCAGCGCCAGTACCCTCAGCAGGGATAACAACCTCAATCTCAGCACCAGAACCAGACAATGTAGGTCCGAGGATACCTTGAATGGCATCAATGTCAATAGAACCAAATGTGTAACCCTTACCAGGATCAGTCAAAGAAACCTGAGTGACAGTTCCAGATCCAATAATATCATCATTCTCAACAGTGATATTACAAAGACCACCTTCACCATCACCCAAAATAGGAACCTGTGTATATACGCCAGGTGCATATTCAGTACCACCCGAAAGGATACGCAGTTTCTCAATCTTACGATCAGATGCAATATCAGAAATGATAGGTAGTTTCTTGTAGAATCCACCAGGAGAGATCAACTTAATAGAGTTGATAGGACCAATTGCTTTCTTAGAAGTGGTGGAGTAGATCGTATTGGGTTTGTCTTGGTCATCGAGACCGATCTCAGCATTGTTGAATTCAGGTTCATGCAGCAGTGGGAATCTGAACTCAGTATCACTAATAACTTCGCTAATCTGGAATCTACCATCATAGGGAGTCTTGATAACGTCAATAAACGAATTAGATCCCACAGGAGACGTTGAATCAGTTCTGGACGGGTCGAAGTAGTAAGTAATGTTAGTAACCTCACCACCGATCGTAAACTTGACCACAGGAGTCTCTGTGGCGGAAGAAAGACCAGGAGTGCCTTCACGTTCGATTACGTTGAAAGAATATTCCAGTTTGTACTGGTTGTCTTGTGCAAACGACAGATAGTAACCAAAGTTGGAAGCATCACTCATATCGAAGATGTAGGAGTGATTTCTAACCAGAAGCAGTGTTGGGTGCTTGGAAGAGATCTTCACACGAGAAATAGCACCCTGTGCAAATGCAGGATCAGCAGTAGCAGTTGCTCTCAACTTGTAGGTGAAATCTCTGGAAGAGAAGACTTCCTTAACAAAGAACGAACCATTGAATTCGGCAGTAGTGAATCCTTCAACAAAGAGGATATCATTGTTGGAGAAGTTGTGAGGAGTCAGTGCAGAACAGTAAATCAGGTCAGTTCTGTTGTCAGCAGTTCTAATGATGTCCTTATTGAGATTTACAGTCAAAGTAATCTCTTTGACACTTGCGAGACCAGAGACCTCGGCAATCTTATTATCAGTATCTTCCTTAGGACCAGCATTGATGCTATTGCCCAAAGAAACAACGTCACCAATAATAAAGTCAGAACCAGCATATGTATTGACAATTGCTACTCTATAATCTGCCAATGCAAATGGACGGAATCTTGCATAGTCGGAAAGGGGATCATATGTACTAACGAAGTCCCAGGTGACTGTTCCATCAGCAGCACTACCTGTGGTGTGTGTTGGTCCAACAGTGCCCGATACACCGCCAGTGGCACATTGATACTTGTTTCTACCGTAGAAGACAACATCGCCAGCAACGTATGTAGTGGTTGCGATCCATTCTGGGTCGGTGGGAGCAGGCCATGGGAAATCTGCAAGATCAACTTCAATATTGGGCGCTGCACTGATATAAGACCAAAGAACAGCGCCATCAGTTACGATGCCAATTTCATGAGTGGGTGCGGTGGAACCAGATGTTGCATTGTTTGTAGCAGAGTAAATCTTACCATCGCTCCAAACTTGATCATTGACGGAATATGCCTTACCTGCTTCCCAAGCATTCTGAGAACGCTTTACAGTAAAGGAAATTTCATCAATGGTATTCTCTTCCTCTTTATCATTCTTGAAGAGATCATCGTCGTTGAAAGTTCCATAGATTTTACCGACCTTGTATGCAGTTCCAAGACCAGGAGTGTTAACACCACCAACAGGAACTTCTACAATAGTGCCATATGCTTGAACAACGCCATTGTCGTTATACTGTTGAATAATGGACCCCTTCTCAAACTTAACGTCCTGATTGAAAACAAATTCCCTAACAGCATCGATCTTCTGATAACCAGCATCTCTGATGTAATATTTTGGTACAACAACAGGATCAATTTTCAGTTTTCTACCCAGAGGGGTAGGAATGGTCGATGTTTTAGTTGAGTAGGTGTGTCTATTAGTGCTGAATGTATATGTACCAGGTGCAAGAGTAGAAACGACATCAGAGAAGTCAAGAATTTGCAGACCAGAAGGACCCTCATTCCAAACAGTAATTACAGGATTGGAGAGTGTATTGACATTGAGAGTTGTGTTTGCTGTAAAAGCAATACTCTCGGTGTAGTTACCATCATATCCAGCGAAGGTTGTATTGTAATCGCCTCTCTTACTGTGCAGACGATCAAACTTAACCAAATCAAGCGCAGAATCCTGAGTTGTAATTGTATAACGCTCAGTGGGCACTTGCAGAGAAGAACCACTATAAACTGCACGAGATTCAATAACAATATCATCGATGTTGCCAACAAAACTATTGCCCACAAGAGGACCTGCTTCTTGACCACCAACAATCAAGTCATTCATCGAAATTTCATCAACAACTGTTGCAGTTGCAACATTTACACCATCAAAATAGCAAGAATACACATAGGAACCAAGACTGGGCTCTTCTTTAACCAAAGCAATATGGTGCCAATCACTATCAGCCAAAGTAGTAGCATAAGTCGAACCAATCGACCAAACAGTAGTTGTGCTACCACCAGAAGGTGCAATTTCAAGTGCAATCTTACCAAAGTTACCATCACCAGAATCGAGGTTCATGATGTACTGAACGGTGCTGCCAGAATCATCTTTGGCAGTAATCATCTCAATTCTAGGATTGTTGGTTCCATGAGTAGGTGCCATACGCACCCACATCACATTTGTCCACTGTTCAGTCAAATTCAGATCTGTCCACTTCACATAGTTGGCATCTGCAACATTTAGCGAATTTGCGCCAAATTTGAAGATAGAAGAATCCTGAGAAACAGCATTGCCATCATATACGCTAATTGTGGACTTATTCTGCTTAGTATCGTCAAAAGTGAGCGTAGCGTTCTCAAATCTATGTACAACCTCTTGAATGGGGTTTTGGAGGTTCAGTGGGAGGAGAATATCACCAGAGTTGTCAACAGCATGAGTATTGAGTGTGAAACCGATCCCATTATCACTGCTAGTACCATTCCACTGCCCACGGATCACATTTGTGGAGTAGAGAGTAGTTCCATCATATTTGAATCCAGAAATGACTGCTTGGCGATCATTATCTTCATACGCAACCTCAGTGACAACGTTAACGTTGCCAAATACGTCCACAGTGATTCCAGCGTGCTTAATTGACTCAAAATTAACTGTGGGTGCCATGATCTTGGCAAAATCCCACTGAGGAGTCGCAACAGTCAGTCTAATCTGGTCCAGAGCGATCTTGAAGAAGGCAACACCATAATTCTTGGTGCCATTCCACATATCGCAGACAAAGAACAGATCGTTGTACTCATCTAGCACAAATTGAGGTCTTTGAACGTCACCACCAGAAACTGCAAGACGTTTGACATATTGAAGTTCAATATTCGCACCGTCATACTCCATGACGCCAAATAGAAGGTCATTATTGTCTTCATCAATGCCACAGAAGGCAACTTGGTTGTCACCGAGGTAATACAGTTGATGCATCTGCTCACCTTCGGTCTCAGAAGCAAACTTACGCTTCTCTACAACGTCACCTTGGTTATTGAGCTGCATGACCCAGATATCATCAGGATCGGGCGAGTTGGTATCGGTCCAACCACAAATATAGACTCTTTGCTCTTCATCCAGGTAAATATCACCAGCATAATCGCGACGAGTCGTACCAGACACACCAGCGATCTCTTTCTGGAACCTTACAATACCTTCTGGGTTGTTGCCATTATCCAGACCAGACTCATACTTAGCAACCAGGATGTCAGGATTGTAATTAGCAGTTCCTTGGGATTCTGTTTCACCAATCAGGTAAATGAGGTGGTTAGTTTCGGATGTTTGGTCAAGATACATCTTTTTCCAACGTGCCGTCTTGATGGACGCACTAGGAAGCAAGGATCTGTCCCAAACGAGACTACCAAGGTCATTATATTTGGCAAGGAATGCTGCACTGTCGCCATTTGGTTGAACGATCTCGCCACAAACATACAGGTTACGATCATCAGCAACTGCCGAGTCGTGAATCTTGATCTGACAGTTTGTTTGAGTCTCAGAGTAGATTGTGGACCAATAATAAGTCTTCTTAAACTTCTGAGGGTGAGATACACGAATTTGAGGAGGAAGGTCGGTATCGTAGTTATAACCAGAGTTGATGATGTTTACTTTATCGATCTTACCTGTCGTCACATCCAAATCAATGTCAAGTTCAACGTCTTGACCAGTAGTTGTGATGATTTCGTAGGTCGGAGGAATCGACTCGTTGTAACCAATACCAGTTTGCAGAACATTAATGGAATCGATGCCTGTAACCACAGACATGTAGAATCTCTTGTTCGTATTCTCCGTAATGACTCTGGAACTGACGATAACTTCGTCTTGGGCAATCAGTTCGTGGTCTGTTTCGGTTGTAATTCTTCCATAGGGGATGTCGTTGATGACTTCCTTTCTATATTGGGAAATGCTGGCACCTTGAACAGATTCAACTTGTGCGCTAGCACCAAAACCGTCCGTTCCAGTATTATCGAAGAAGAGAGTATCAGAAACCTGATAGGATACACCAGGATTCTCAATAACAAATCCATCGATCTGAGCATTCTCAAATTTCGTTGTCGTCTCAACTTCGATATCGACTCTGGACTCTGTTGAAACTCTTGGGAAGTAATCATAGATTTGAAGTGCTGCTTCTTCTGTCATCGCCTGTTGTGTGGCGATTTCATTAGGAGAAATGATACCATCATTATCTATATCCTCTGTTTCAAAGAGAATCAAGAATCCTTCTTTCTCAGTGACCAACTGATCCGACTGTTGGTTTGGTTGACGATCAATGTCGATATCAACATCCTCATAAGGATCTCTATAACGAGAAACGTCAGAAGGAATGTTTTCCTGAGTTGCGTTCAGACTGAGGTTCCAAGTATCAACAACAGAGTTGAACTCAGGACCAATAATATAGGGGAATACGGGCAGACCTGCTTCCGATGCATCAATAGTGATGAAGTATGCATAGATGCCATCAGGATATTCAGGTGTTTTACAGAAACGTCCGTTATATGGGTCAAGGTCACCCTCTTGGAAGGTATATTCATAGTCATCAATGAATTGACCAGCAGGATACTCGCTCAGAGGAGGTCCATCAACGCGAGCGGGGTTTGGATTAGTATCAATATCATATACAACGTTTGCTTTTAGTTTATAGGAAGAACGCATTCTTCTGATACCACCATTCTGATCGGTAGGATCAATGTAACCATATGGACCATAGATCGGGTTACCATCAAACGCCCAACCA
>Ga0181592_10001778_pt1 | contig 17593 bp, 20 predicted proteins | sample 071ome_20_FD_133755 | JGI IMG/M metagenome (GOLD analysis project Ga0181592, IMG submission 133755) | Coastal salt marsh microbial communities from the Groves Creek Marsh, Skidaway Island, Georgia - 071412BT metaG (megahit assembly) | ecosystem: Environmental > Aquatic > Marine > Intertidal...
AAGCCGGTGTGTCGGTAGCGGATGGTGTACTTCCTCATGCCCTCAATCTATTGCGTGCTATCGCACATTGCAAGTGTTCGGGCGAAAAAGTTTTACGGCAGCTCGGCAGCCCACCTGCCCGAGCGATCAACGTGCCCGCACGCAGCGCACTGCACATGCGGCGCAACCGACTGATGCCTCGACACAGTCACGAACGGGCCACCATGCGACCCGGCATCGACGCACAAGTTCGGGGCGTCCAGGCTACGACGCACCACCTCAGCGACGTCCTCCGGGCGATGCTCAGCCCGCAAGCGCGCCACGTCGAGGTCCGGCATTGGTGGGCGCGGCGCAGCACCCGACGAGCCATGCACCAGGCACCCGCAGATCGGCTGCCCGTTGCGTGCGGTGCGGATCGGTTCACCGCACACCACGCACGTTCGCTGCACCTCGGCTGACTCGTTGACTCTGCTGCGGTCATCCATCACAGCACCTCCGCGCTTGCTGACCCGACGTTACTGACCGTCAAGCTACTGTCGCCGACGCATGTGATCGTGGCGGCTGCTGAACCGACATCGGTGATGGTGGCGTCAACGGTGCCGCGCGGATTCGCCACGCGCCGATCGACGTTCGACACCTCGCCCACGGTGACGCTGTCAACTGCGACGACATCGAGCGCGTTCGATGCGGTGTCGGTCACGGTCAACAGGTCGGCGGCTGACAGTGCGAGGCCGTCGTTGACGTCGACGGTCGTGCCGGTGTCAGTGGATGCGGCATCAGCAGCGGCAGCAGCGGCGGCGGTCATCGTGCCGGTATCGGCGGCGACCACCAGCAGCGACTCGCCGACGGTGCCGACGTCTGCCAGCACTGCGCTGTCGGTCGCTTCGATGCGGTCCGCTTCTGCGAGCGCAGCAGTGTCGGCGACGGCGGCTTGATCGGCGGCTGCGATCTGGTCGGCTTCGGCGATGATCGCAGCGTCAGCGAGTGTGCCCGTGTCGGTTGCTGCGAGTTGAGCGGCGGCAGCAGCCTCTTCCGTCAGCGTGCTGGTGTCGGCGGCGATCACGGCAGCGGCAGCAGCAGCCTGCTCGCCCAGGGTGGTCGCGTCGGCCGCTTGGATCTGCTTGACCCTGACCAGGGTGCCGGTGTCGTCGGCGGTGCCGGTGTCGTCCGCTGCCAGGTCGGCGGCAGCGGACGCAGTCGATGCCAGGGTGCTCGTGTCGCTCGCAGCGGCCGCAGCGGCCGCGGTGACGGTCACGTCGATGACAGTCAGTGTGTCGGCAGCGGTGACTGTCCGAACGGCGTCGAGGTCGCCGCTGTCGGTCACGGTGGCAGCGTCGACCGCTTCCACGGCGAGCTGCTCGGACACGGTGCCGGTGTCGGTCCCTGTGCCGGTGTCGGTGGCGTCGAGGGCGGCGGCAGCGGCGACCGCTTCAGCAACGGTCGCTGTGTCGGAGCTGTCGACCGTGCGAACGCCTTGGAACACTGCGTCGCCTGTAAAGGTGAACAGGTCGAACGCGTCGATGCGGAACCCTTCGTCGGCGTCCCCAGTGTCGGTCAGGGTGCCGCTGTCGGTGGCGTCGAGAACAGCAGCGGCAGCGGCAGCGTCGCCGAGGGTGTGCGTGTCGGTGGCGTCGAGTGCCGCAGCGGCAGCCACGGTCACGTCGACCAGCAGGACGGTGTCGGTGGCGTCGATGCTGCGAGTCTCAGTAACCGTGCCCGTGTCAGTCGTCGTGGCGGTGTCGGCGGCGATGACAGCTGCGGCGGCTTGCGTCACCGCATCGAGCGACGCGGTGTCCGACGCAGCCAGGGCAACATCGAGGGAGGTGTCGGTGCCGGTGCCGGTGTCCGTCGCGTCGAGCGCAGCGGCGGCAGCGGCCTGATCTGTGGCGGTGCCGGTGTCCGAAGCGGTGAGGGCTGCGGCAGCGGAACCTGCCGAGGTGAGGGTGCCGGTGTCGGCGGCGATGAGGGCAGCAGCAGCCGAAGCGGTCGCAGAGAAGGTGACGGTGTCCGACGCCTCGACGTCGCGTGTCTCAGCGACCGTGCCGGTGTCGGTCACCGTGACGCTGTCCACCACATCAGCCACGACGGCGATCTGGGCGGTCGACAGCAGGCTGCCGGTGTCGGTCGCAGTGAGCGAGCGAACAGCGTCGAGGTCGCCGGTGTCGGTCACCGTGACGGTGTCGGTGGCGGTGACGAGCACCGCCTCAGCCAGGTCGCCGGTGTCGCTGACGGTGCTGGTGTCGTCGGCCTGGAGCGCCGCAGCGGCGGCGGCAGCCTCACCGACGGAGCCGGTGTCGGTCACGGTCGCAGCGATGGCGAGCTGCCCGCCACTGTCGGTCATGGTGACGGTGTCGACGGCGGTCACGGCGATGCCGACAGCGACCGTCGCTGCATCAGCGACGGTGTGGCTGTCTGTGGCTGACAGGGCGGCGGCGGCAGCGGCAGTCTCTGCGACGGTGCTGGTGTCGGTGGCGGTCACGGCGATGCCGTCGTTCACGTCCACCACTGTGGCGGTGTCGGCCGCTGCCAGCGTCCGGTCCTCGACGATGCTGCCAACCTCACCTGCGGTGGCGGTGTCGGTCGCCGTGACTGCCCGATCCTCTGCGACGCTGCCAGCGTCGGCCACCGTGCCGGTGTCCGTGACAGTCGCAGCGATTGCGAGCAGAGCGCTGTCGGCCACGGTGCCAGTGTCAGAGGCCGTGACGGTCAGGGCTTCAGTGACTGCGCCCGCCTCAGCCAAGGTCGCGGTGTCAACAGCAACAAGTGACGCAACCTCAGACAGGGTCACAGCCTCAGCCGCAGCAGCCGTGTCCGTCGCAGCAACAGCAGCAGCCGCAGCCGTCACCTCAGCCGCACTGGCAGCGTCTGTAGCGGCCACAGCGGCCGCCTGCGCTACGGTTACCGCCTCGGCGACTGTCGACGTGTCAGACGCCGCTACAGCCGCAGCCGCAGCCGCCACATCAGCGACCGTGAACGAGTCCGCAGCGTTCTTTTCAACTGCGACCGTCTGCTCCTCGACCGTTGCCGACTCAGCCAACGTGCCGCTGTCGACCGCAGTGATCGACTGCACCACCACCACCGACGCAGACTCGCCGAGGGTCGTCGCGTCGGTAGCGTCAGCGTCGTCGGTGTCCAAATAAAGGACGAACATCTGAGCGGTCTGGCCGACTGCGCTGTCCCCGTCAGTGAACAAGACGAACTGGCCGACCTCTGAGCGCAGCCACAGCGCCGACTCCTCGACGTTCGTCGTGCCGCTTTTGAACGAAACATTGCAGGTGGCCTGAGACGCGTAAGCGGTGGTGCCTGACAATGTGGACAGCGGGTGTTCTGCGGTGCCGGACTGCGACCAGTTCCCCGATCCGAACGTGGTCTTAGTGATTGCGTGCTTGTTTGTTGCGTTGCCGCCTGTGTTCCATCGGCCGAGCAGCAGGTACTTGCCCGTAGCGGCGAGCGGCCCGGCGTCAACGGCGCGTGGCACGTCGTCCGGTGGGGTATCGGCGCGATAGTCGACGTAGCTGGTCGAGGTGATGAGGTCGCTTCGGTCGAACCATTCGGCGGTGCGGCGCGACGCGAACGTGGACGCATCCAGCAGCAAATATCGGACGTCGTACCAAACAGACGTGCCTGCCGACGCCGCGCAGTAATGGTTGAGTTTGTCGCCTGCCCCGAACGTCATACGACCGATGTGCTGCACGGGGTCGAAACCGTTCGACGCGTCATGGTTCTCGTGTTCGTCGGCTGCGCCTGCGTACTGTCCGTCAGTGTTTGAAAGGTAGGTGTAAGCGACACGGTCAGCGCCACCGCCCGTGCCGGTGCTCATCGAGCAAAGAACGATGAACTCTTTTTCGGGTCCGCTGCTGACCGGCGTCCATCCCGACCCGCCGTTCGCCAACTGCTGGTAGCTGTTCGAGTTTGTTGACAGGTTCCCCGATTCGGAGAAGTAGACGTCGCCTGGTTCTTTTTCGATGACAAGGTGGCGGACGTTGCGCCAGGACCCGGTGGTCGATACGCCACGCACCCGCCAGTCCCAGCCGACATAGTGCGTGCCTGACGACGCGGCCGTGTACTCATGCACAACCAAAAATGACCGGTAATATGTGCCGTCGACTGGTTGCTCGCAAGCGAAGTCGGTGGTCGTGACGATGTCCTGCCCGACCGTCTGAGCATTCGGGCCGACCTTGAGGCGCGACTCCAGCCGGGCAGCGTTCTCACCGGAGCTGCCCTCGAAGTACGAGATCACGAAATACGTGGTCCCGCTGCTGGCTGAGAACGACGTGTTGCTGGCAGCGAACGCAGACCAGGTGCCCGACGTGTTGGTGTTCGGCCCGATGACTTCGCTGACCGCTGTGACCGTGCGGGCCATGATGTGCGCTCCAGGTCAGGTGCTGCGATTCGGCGGGAAGGTCGGCGGCGCATCGACCGCCACGTTCTGACGCATCATGCACCGCACAATCGTGGCGAGCATCGCCACGTTCGGATCGACGGACTGGCGCAGATTGTCCAGGTGACCGATTGCGTCGTTCTGCAAAAACAGCCAGTCAGGGTCCGCACCGTAATCGGGGTCGTAGGTCACCTCACCTGCGGCGGTGTGGATCTCGTCGTCGGTGAAGATGTTGAACGGGTCGACGATGTAGCAGTACCCGTCGCCTTGGCTTTGCGCTGCCAAACCCCAGCCGGGCGGTGTGACCCGGCTGGGGAATGTCGAGGTCAACTGGTCCATGACCTGGTACAGGTTGACCGGCTCGGCGGTCAGGTGAGCCATGTCAGCTCAGCGACAACTTCACCGTGAACGTCCAGGTCGCTGACGCTGTCTTGGTGCCCAACGACTCGACCTTGCGGTTCAGGATGCGCCCAGGGTACGGGGCGGTAGTGGCGGTGGTGTTGCCGACCGCCCACTCGTTCCAGGCGAAGTTCGCCTGCGCTGTCGTGAACACTGACCTGAAGGTGATGTCTGCGTTGCCGGTCGCAGAGTCGCCGGTCGTGTGCGTCGGATAGGTGGCCTCCATGCCGACCGCGTACCGGTCGGTCGACGCGCTTGACGCCTGCAAGTCGGTTTGCGACGCCGCAGCGGCGGTGTTGTCGTCCCCGACGTACAGCACAGCGTTCGAGTTGTCGAAGAACGTGTTCTTAGCGCCGGTCGTGGCGGTCAGCCCGTTCTTGAGGCCCAGCCACAGGATGTCGGCACCGCCGTAGGTGAGCAGGTTGCCTTTCCGGTGAATGACTTCGGTCGGGGTGGCCGACCCGGCGCGCACCGCATCCGACGGGGTGTTCTCGTATTTCTCGATCGCCCACTCGGCTCGCCAGGCGATTGCGTCGCCGTGCAGCAGTGCGTCGATGCTTTGCTTGTCGTCGTAGTACGACAGATCGCTGTCGATGCGGGCTTCGTCGATGACGGCACCGTGCGGGTTCAGCGGGACAGGAACGTGGGTCATGGGATGCCTCCTCAGGCTTGCGTGGTGGCCGCCAGCGACCATCCGGTTGAGGGCAAGGTGCCGAGCAGCCACTCCTCCGTGGACCCCCCGAACAGCGTCACCGTCTCGTTCGTGTTGAGATTCGTAGTGGCTGCGATTTCGTTGTTGGTGGTGCCGCCGATGTGCACACCCGAGGAGTTGGTTTGCACCCGACTCGCCGACGATTCGAGCACGACGTACTTCACAACGCCGGGCTGGGGTGCCGCAAGCGAATACACGCCTGCGGTGGTGCGGCTCACGCCGTAGTTCGGCATCGCAGCACCGGTCGAGCCGACCTCGACGAACTCGTTATGCCCGTACCGGTGGAACGTCGGCCGGAACCGCTTATCTCGGGGGTATCCCATGTCAGGTTCTCCTCTGTCAGGATGGCTGCGCGGCACCTGTCAGCCGCTGGATGATCTCAGCTTTGGAGCCGCGGATCGGGACACCGCACCTGCGGGCCAGGTCGCGCAGCTCGTCGCCGCTCATCCGGGTCAGGGTGTCAGCGGGTGGCAGCCCGCCGTTCGGGAGCGGTGCGGACAGTTCGCTGCCCAGCGTCGCGCCCAGGTCGTCGACCGGGTCGTCGACCGGTTCGAGTGTGCCGCCCGACACCGCCCAGCTCTCGATGAGGTGCTGAGCGGTGTCGGGTGCGGCGGTGTCGCCCGCGGAGGTGACCAACTCTCCTCGACGTTGATCGACGAGCTGCTGCACACGCCCTTGGGGAAGGTCAAGGGGTGCGAGGTCCACGACGTCGCCCGGCTCGAACGTGGTGCCTCTCAGCTTGATGCGTCGATGAACAAGGAAGAGCTGCGTGGTGTCGGTCATGCGGGCAAGCTACCTCAGGAAACGAACCCGGCCATGTAAACGCCGAGGCTGGATGCCACGACGTTCATGTCCCACTCGGCTTCGATCTCCACGCGAGTGGATTTGATGGCGGGCATGTCGAGGGTGCTGATGGTGCGCCCTTCCTGGCCCAGGTCGCCGTTCCACACGAACGTCACACCAGCGGTCGGTGACATCAGCCCAGGGTTCGGGTCGACGTACACCAGCAGTGCGTCGGTGGCGTTGATGAACCCGATCGAGTCCGCTGCGCCTTCCTGGCCGCTGTTCACGACGGAGCTGATGACGTGGATGCGGTCGACGTCGAGCAGCATCGCGATTGCTTCGCGGGTCGCCATAGCCGGGTTTGCTCCCGTCGCACCACCGGACATTCGTCCGATGATGTCAGGATGGTTCTTCAGTTCCTTGAAGCCCTTGGCGGTGACCACAAGGTCGCGAGGCTCGAACCCGGTGTTGCCCAGCACGGTGAGCTGCTGGTCGGCGATCAGCCCGATCGGGTCGGATGAGGCGTCGTCAATCGGCGTGAAGTTCGTGCCGCCGGTCAGGTCAGTGCCCCACACACCAGACGTCATGAAACTTGCGGAGAACTCTGCGTCGCGCTTGATGCGCTCCTGCTGAGTCAGGAACCGCACAGCGTCCTGAATCGGGTTGATCTGCGGGTCGGCGTTCGCCACGACACGCTGCGGCACGTCCTTGTGAAGGGCGTACAGCTTCGTCGAGTAGTCCTGGGTGGTGATCTTGTACGACGCACCAGCGGACTCGGTGGCGTCATCACGCTCGGACATGTTGTCGCGGTAGAAGTCGCCGATGTTGTACACGGAGAACTTGTCGGACTTGTGCTGGACGGTGACCCGTGGGAACACCTGGTCGGCCACGAAATGGCCGGGGTCTTGAAGGTACGCGACTGACAGGGTCGTCAGCGGACCGTCAATATGCACATCGGTGGATGTGGGTTGCGGCATTGGGCCGCTCCTTTCTGCTGCGACCCTGACGGGTCAGGGAAATCAGGTCGTGCCGATGTTGTCGACGAGGATGGACACGATGCGGTTCGCTGCGCCGGATGACCCGGCGACAACGGTGCCGACGCGGTAGTCACCGGCCGAGGTGGGTACGGCGTACCCGACCGAGGACGCTGCGACGGCGTCACCGACTGAGAGGGTGTTTGCCGCGCAGGCAACTTTCCACACGCCGCCGGGTGGCATCACGGTGATGACCTGACCGGCGCGGGTTGATGCTGTCGAACCGTCGTAGGACACACCAGCGACAGGTGCGCCAGCGGCGGGGTAACCGGCACCGCCGGTCGAGCTGATCGCCACGAATCGGTACTGGGGGATGCCGGTCGAAGCGGCGATCATGGGGAACCCGTTGAGGCCGTTCTTGTAATCGACTGCCATTGTCATTTCTCCTTGCGGCGAACCGGGCGTCTGCCGGAACTTCCGCGGTTGGGGTGGGCTACTCGCCCGCCAGGTGACGGGTGAGCAGAGCAGGGTCGGCGGTCAGCACGTCGCGGGTGGCTTGCGCCATGCTGATGCCCTTCGACTTGGCGAGGTCCGCGGCACGCCGCTCGATCTCACCTTGCGCCGAGTCGGCGCTGACAGGGTTGCTGCCGCTCGACTTCATCAGCACGTCGTCAGCCTTCTCGGCCTGAGCCGATGCGGCCTTCAAGACACGGGTCAGGGTCTTGACCAGCTCATGATCGTCGGAGCCGAGGGCAGTAGCGACATCGGCGAGCAGCCGCCCGATCTCGTCGGCGGTTTCGGACAGCGACGGCATGTCGGACTTGGCGACGGCGACGAACCCGTCGAGACGGGCTGCGGCTTCCATCTTCGCGATCCGCACCTCGTTCTCCTGGCCCTTGCGGATCAGTTCAGCGACACGCGGGTCAGCCGCCTTCAGGATGTCCTCGACGGTCGGCTCAGTGTCGTCCTCGACGACCGGGGCGACCCGACCCTTCGAGGCTGCGACAAGCTGCTCGGTGTCCATCTCAGCGATTGCCTCGGCGATCGCTTCGTCGGTCACTTCGGGGGCGGCTGGCTGCTCGTCGCGGAGCGCCATCATGCCTTCGAGGAAGGCGGTGACGGCGTCAGCGTCGTCCAGGTTCAGGGTGTTGGTCGGCTCATCAGGCATCGTTACTCCTTTGAGGTCGTCGTGCGCTTTGAGCACGTCAGGAAGATCCCGGTCGGGATCGTTCACGCGCCGCCAAGCGGCACGAATCTTTGCGACCACCTGCGGGCGGTCTGCGTCCGGTAGCTGCACCCGGTTGCCGCGGAACCCGGCGGGTCCGAGCGCAGCGACAGCACGCCCAACCTGAGCGGCTGTCTCACGCTGCGACAGGTCGTCCCACAGGCGCAGCTTCCACGTCGACGGCGACTCAGGGTCAGGGACGTAGGCGAACGCCTGCGGTGGGAAGTCTTGCCCGTCCTCACGCTTCGTCGCCTTGTCGAAGATGGCTGACTTGAACAGCACGATGCGGGCGTCAGGGTTCGCCGGGTCATCGACCCGATCCACGCGAGTAATGTGCAGCTTCTTCAGTCGGCGAGGCATCAGACGTCCTCGACTTCTTCGGCGTAGCCCTCGATCGAGAAGGACGCCTTGCCGTCTTTCATGGCCTGCCAGGCGTCGGCCTGCGGGACGTGGAACCCGCCGAACCAGCCGCGAGGGATGTGCCGTTTCATGACGTCGTGCAGTTCGCCGTTCAGTTCTCCGGTCGCAGGGTCAACTGAGAGGGCTTCGATGACGTCGTCGGTAAACACGATCGAAGCGATGAGGTGCCCGTCGGGGTCTTGCCCGTTGTGGTCGACACCTGACACGCGTGCTTCGCGCACGAACTCGTGTGATGCCGCTTCGAGGTCGTCGACGTGGATTACGTCGCCGTGCGCGTCGATGACGTCAACGCCTCCACGGGCGGCGATGTTGAACCACCCGTAGGCGTTCTGCGCTTCGGCGGCTTTTGTGACGCGGTACTGGCCGCTGACGTCTGTCACGTCACGCAGGGTATTCGGTGCGGCGTGACAGGGGAAGCAACCTGCGTCACGTCCCGTAACGCGAGGAACCCTCCCCGAAGGGAGGGTTCCTGCTGGGCGGGCCGGGTGGGCTGGCGGTGTGAATCAGACGTGCATGTGGCCCACCTGATCGTAAGCGGCTGCGACGTCCTCGGCCTGACCGCCACCGAATACGTACGATGAGCCGAACTCTGCGTAGCGCTCGGCTTCTGCTTCTGCCTTGCAGTACTCGGCGTAACCTGCCCCGTCGTAGTCCATGTCGACCGATCCGTCGAAGTTGATGTAGACCACCCGGCCGGAAGCCAGGACGTATTCGGTGTTGCGGGTTGCGGTTGCGGTGTTCGTTGCCATGTGTTCAATATAACGCGTGCTACAGCACATTGCAAGTGTTTGGGGAAAAAGATTTGCGATCCAGTCCGAAACGGCACGTCCCGCAAGTCGAAACGACCTGCGGGACGACCTGCGCTGTGCGCGCTGTCTGGGAACAACCAGTCTACTGGTTGCAGGGCAGTGCTTCGGTAGGGCCACCGGAGCAGAACGGACACGGAACCTCGCCGCCCTTCCAGTCGACAGTCCCGTCGTCGAAACACCAATCGCAACCGAACGAGCTGAGTGCCTCCTCGATCGCAGCCACTCTTGTCGTGCCGTACCCAGATCGGCCGTCGACATGACGGAAGTAGAAAGTCTTCTCCCAGTCGTCACCAATCGTCATGCCTGCGATGTCGCCGATCTTCTCGCCCCACTTGTAGACGTCGTAGGCCGTTTCCCCGCAGTGGACTCCGTCCTGGATCTCCCGCGGGCTCCAGTAGGGCTTGAACTTGTATTCTCGGTTTGTTGCCATGACCACACTTTAGCGCGTGCTACAGCACATGGCAAGTGTTTGGCGATCGGCGCGCTGCCACGCAACGACTACCTGGAGAACCGTTGCCCAGTCTCTTCGTAGTAACCCCGACCGTAATATCGGACTGGGACATCGAGGCCGAGATCGTTGGCGACAGCCAAGCGACGATGCCCCGACGTTTGCTCGAAACGGAACACCCGATCGCTGCTTGCCGGGTTCACGAAGATGTCAATCGGTTCCCTGATGACCCCGTCACGTTTGATCTGGTCATACAGCCCGTCCCGTTTCGCCTCGGCGAGCTTCTGCGGGCCGGTCGTCTCTAGCCAGTCCCTGCGGTGCGCGGCAGGGCTGCTTTCGTAGAGGCCGTCACGATGGAACACTTGATCGGAAGCGTAGAGGCTCTTACCAGGCACAGAGTCAGGGAACAAGCTCAGGTCGGGGCTAGCAGTGTCGACCGGTGCGCCGCCACGACTGACCTGCATCGAGATGGTGCAACGGCAGCGAGGATGCAGCGGCGGGTACTCGACGATCAGCTCCTCGGAGCCGCGAAACGGCACGTCGATGCTGACCACCTCACCGTCGAGCGGAGCGCAAAGGTCGCAGGTGCGTTCGTCGATGGCTGTCACCCAGATCTTCTCGATCGTTGCACCACGCAGCATTCCTGCGTCCTGCATCCCACGGATACCTGCGATGCGGCCACCGTTCGACGCTGCGACCGTCTCAGTGCGGGCAATCGTTTCGGCCCGGTAACGCAACGCACGCCGCGAGTAAGCGTCACGGTGCCGTTGCAACTGCTCACGGGTCATGCCCTCACGCAGCGGCGCGAGCCGCCGGTCACGCAGCGGCGACGCGTTCAGCTTCGCCGCTTCTTGCCGCAGGCCACGCCAGTCGTCCGGCGACATCGTCGGCCCCATCCGGGCCAGGACGTTGTCGTACCGTGCAACCATCCGTGCCTGCGCCGGTGCCAGGCCGACCGTCGAACGGATCGACGCCTGCACCTGCGCTCTCGTGCGGGCACCTGACAGGCCCTCGCCGATGATCGCGCGAATGTTCGCCCGTGCCGTGGTGTTGATGTTGACGACCTGAGCCGCTGCGAGTTCACGGGCGAACGCCACCGCTCTCGGGTCGATCAGGTCCAGCCGTGGGGTGATGGTGCCTGCGGCCTCGCGTGCGATCTCCAGGTTGACCTGCTCCAGGGTTGCGCCCGTCGCCTTGCTGACTTCGCTGAGGACTGCGTCGAACTCCGCTTCAGCGGCTGCGGCGACGGTCCGGTAATCGCCTCGGCGGGCGGCGTCCTGCACCTGCCCTGAGCGGGCCAGACGATCACCGACGCGCACCAGAATCGCTTCCAACGCGTCGGCCATGTCACCCAGATACCGGTCGGCTATCTCGTAGATCTGTGCGCCGACTTGCCCGTCAGCGTCAGCGACCAGCTCGAACTTGCGGACCCGTTCAGCCCACGTCAGCGTCGGCATCGCCCTCGCCTAGCTCTTTCTCGATTCGCATCCGGTCGAGTCGTTCCACGATGCGGGTCGACCAGCGTTGCCCTGCGTCGCCGCCCCACAGCGCCCACGCGATCCGACCGGCGCTCGGGTAGCCCTCCTCGCCGGGTGAGAACCCCTCAGCCTGCTTGTCGACCTCGTGGCGTGCGAAGAACGAGTACATGCGGCGCACCGACAGTTCCGACAGGTCACGGTTGATGATGTCGCGGGCGCGTGACACGCCGACCTGCGTGCCTCCCCTGCCGAACTGGCGTCGCCAGTCCAAACCGCGGCGGGCTTCGACCTTCATGGCGTCGGTCGGTGAGAACGACTCCTTCGTGATCGTCACCGAGTCGATGGCTGCGATTAGTTGCTGCGCTTCGTCGGGTGCGGCTCGTTCGATCATGTTCGTGGCTGCCCGGTGCGCCGCAGCGAACGACATGCCTTGCCGCATGAACCGTCGCATCGCAGCGATGTGCGCCGGGGTCTGATTGGCTGCGTGGGCGCGTAGCCGCTCCTCGTCCGCCGCCGAAATCCCACCACCACCGCCACCGCCGCCGCCGCCGCCGGTTCCGCTGCGGTAGGCCAGCTCCAGACCGACCTCGGCGTCAGCCTCCTGCTCTTCGACCTCCTCAGCGACCGTGTCCATGTCGTCATCCACCGAAGCGATCGACGCAGCAGGGATCGACGGTGCGACCGTCATGCTGTCAGCGTCCGAGTTGAACGCGATCGGATCGAAGCCGAGCATGGTCAGCAGCTCATTCTGGACTGACTCGTTCGGGAACCAGGCGAAACCGGCGTCCGACGTGGCCTTGATGATCTGCGCCAACTGCACCAGATCCCGTTCGGTGATCTCACCCGGTCGCAGCGTCGGGGTCAGCGCCTCGTCGATGCCGTTCAACGCAAGCAGGCGTGGCAGCTCGTAGCGGTTGAACACCGAGGCGATCTCGTCGAGCTGGGTGCGCATCGACGCCAACGACATTTGCTTCTTCGTTTCAGCCAGAGCGAACGAGCCGACCTGCTCGTGGCCCATCATGATGACGTCCTGCAACGTCGAGATCGCCATGTACCGGGCGTACCGTTCGATCACCGCTTCGGTGTCGTGCTGCCGGGTGCCGGGCGACTTCAGCAGACCGATCTCGATCTCCATGTTGCCGTTCTCGTCCCGGTACATCGGCCACACCAGCGACGACTGCTCATCCCGGCGTAGCTGCGACGCCGCCCGCTTGTAGTCGTCCAGTGCGTTCTTCACCTCAGACGGTGCGCCAGGGTCAAACATGGCTGGGGGTAAACCGAACGATGGGATGCCTGCCAGGTCACGTTCGATGCCGATCAGCTCGAACTCCTCCACTCGTTTCTTCGACCAATAGGAGGTGTACGCGTTGCGGAGCACCGACCGGCCCTCCGGGTTGTTTTTCTTCGCAGTGGTGCGGAACAGCAGGCAACGCTCTATCGGCAGGAACACGGTGCCCTGTTCGACTTTCTGCCACATGCCCTGGATGCCGCCGTGGTGGTCGACTTCCCAGTGGTCGATGGTGTCCTGGCCGCGCAGTGCGATTTTGCGCCAGCCGATCAGGCCGTCATCGAAGCGAGAGCGGGCTGCGTGCGACTCAACGGTGCGGCCCTGTCGGCGTTTGTAGACGACCTCGAAGTAGGACCAGCCGTACGTGAGTTTGGACAGGATGTCGGAGATGAGTTGCGACCATGTGACCGACATATCCTGTCGGCAGGTGTCGACGAACTCGGCGGCTGCTTGTGCCTGGGGTGTGTTGTCTGCCGGGATGAGGAGCCAGTCAACGGAGCGCAGTACTTCTTCGTAGCCGGAGATGATGCCGCCGATGATCGGGTCGTTGTCGACCATTTCCCGGTACGTTTTTGCGCCTCGTTGCCCTTGGAGTTGGGGTAGCCATTCTTCGTGGGGGCGGCCGCCTGCCATGTTGAGGCCTGACATGCCGGTTTCGTGGAACAGGATCTGTTCGGCGTTGGCTGGGTTAGCACCGTCGTCGTGGTGGTCGTCGTCGTACAGGTCAGGCATGACCCTGAGGGTAGTCGGGGGTCAGGGTGATCCTCTGACGATCAGCGGTGATCCTTGCCGGGCCAGGTGTGTGTGCGGGCTGGGGTGGAGCACACCCAGCAGCCCGCAGCGGTCGACGTGGACCACCACACAGTCCCGCAGCACGTCGCCACCACATCAGTGCCCGTCGAGGAGTGCAGCACGAACCAGCGCACGTCAGACCAGTCGGTCATGTCAAGCGGTGTCGTGCCCAGGTCACTGCTGCTGCTCCGAGCACAGCCACACCCAACCCGACAGCGGCCACAGGCAACAGGTCAGTGCCCGTCGCTGCGAGAACCACCTCGGAGCCGGGCGGGCACACCGCAGCATCGGTACCTTCGTAACTCCACCAGTGCCCGTCGGGGTCAACGCCGCCGCAGCGGTATATCACGACAGGTGCGGCCGGTGGGCTAATCGGATCATCGGTCGACATCGAGAAACCTTTCAGTAGTTCAGTCATGGTCGGAGCCAGTCCGGTAGTTCTGGGCCGTTGGTGAGGATCAGCGGCCCGATGCGGTCGTTGGCGAGGTCGAGGTTTCGGGGGTCGATGTCGATTCCGATGGCGTTGCGTCCGTGCCCGGTGGCGACTGCCAACGTCGTGCCGGTCCCTGCGAACGGGTCGAGGACGACACCGGGCCGGTAGTCGGGGGTGGGACAGCCGCAATCCGTCCAGCCGAGGGTTTCGACGTGCTTGGTCGCTCGACCATGCGTCATTCCCTGGGCGTTCTCGTCGCGTTGCTGCCCGGCGTAGTCTGCGCGGGCTGCGGGCTCGGCGTTCTGCGCGTCGGCGTCGCCATGAGCTTCGTAGGTTGCCTCGACGATGCGTCGGCGTGGGGTGCCGCACCGGCGGCACACCTCCAACGGCACCATGCTCTTGATCGGTATTTCGCAGAGGGCGGGTGGCCATGTGGCGTAGTGAGCGCCCTTGTACGGGTGGGTGGGGATAACCCACGTGTCCAACGGCGGCGCACCCGCCGGGTTGCTGCCACTGATCTGAGCGACCTCGCCCTCGGCCGCGCGTCGCTCGTCGCCGCTGCGGATACTCCCCTTTCGCAGCCCGCCACGGTCGAATCGGTCCGTCGGTGTGCGTACGGCGTCGAGGTCGAACCATCGGTCCCGCGCCCGCGTCGCTATCACCATGTCCGTCGTCGCCGGGCGGTATTTGTCGCCAAGCGCACCCACGGGCGGGTTCGGGCGGTGCCAGCGAACCACGTTGCGGACCCTCCACCGGCCAGCCGGTGACTCGGCGCCGGTCAGCGGGTTGATGCCGTAGGCCAATGCGATGCGGTACAGCTCGGGGACGAGAGCAAGCGACTTCGGGAGCGGCCATGCGACCTTGTCTTGGTTCCGGGAGCGGTGAGCGGTCCCGCTGAACTGCTCTTGCCCTTCCCGCCACCCGTTAGCGGCATAATCGCCGCCTGCTCCGCCCGACCCGCTGTAGGTGTCGCCGAGTTCGACGGCGATTGACCCGTGCGGGGCGAGCACCCGACCCCACTGTGCGGTCAGATCGAGCAGCACGTCGAGGAACGCTGCCGGGGTGGCCTCCGAACCGATCTCGGTCCCTTTGTCCGGGTGATCGGCGGGGAGGTACGAGCGCAGCGCAAGAAAGGGTGGGGAAGTGAGCACAAGGTCGATGCACTTGTCGGGCAGTGTTGCTGTGACCTGCCGGGTGTCCCCGACGATGTAGTGGGCCTGTGTCATGGTCGGACCCGCTCCGGGAGTTCTGGGCCGTTCGTGGTCATAATGGCAAGGCCTCTTGTGCGAGTCGTGCTTTGGCTGCTTGGCAGTACCGTTCCTCGATTTCGATGGTGATGGATCGGCGGCCGAGGTCTTTCGCTGCGCGTGCGGTGGTGCCTGACCCGCCGAATGGGTCAACGATCAGGTCGTCTGGCTTGGTCCACAGTTCGATAATGCGGCGTAGGAGCGTGACAGGTTTTTGTGTTGGGTGGACGCGTCGCCCTCCCATGCCGATAGCTGCGTCAGCGTTCACAGCGGCGGCGTGCTGCACCCTGAACATCTGCCGCTGAACGTGACTGCTGGTCCAAAGCAGTTCGTGTGGTGAACCTATGATCTTGTCCGCTGCTTCGATCACTCTTTTGTCCCAGACGTGCCACGCTCCTCCCGGTGGCACAGCGTGCGCTGCGTTCTCAGCGCCGAAAACGACTCGACGGTTCGGCAGATTCAATGCCCAGCACATCAGCCGGTCATCGGAGTCCCCCGCGATCTTGTCAAACTTCTGAGCGCCCGTGATGGTGGCCCGCCAGTCCAGCCCGTACGGGGGATCAGTAATGATCACCGCATCCGGTGGGATATCGAACTCCAACGCGTCGCCGTGGTAGATGGTGTGGCCGGGTTCACGGTAATAAACGGTCACGTTGTCGGCCTGTGTCATGGTCGGCATTCCGACTGGCGCCACCCGCTGTCGCGCTCCACGACCAACGCTGCAAGGTTGGTGGCGTGAACCGGATCACCGGTCGACATCGAGGAACCTTTCAGCCGTCCGTTCGCACCACGCGTTCGACACCGCCGCGATGAAACCGAACGCCTGATCTCTCGTCGCGATCGAGTCGACCTCCATCCGAAGTTGCCCAGCGAGCACCTCCAGCAGGTCGTTGCGGAACGACACCGACTGGTTCGTGTTGTCACGCATCACGTCGCATATCCCTTCAGCGACCTGAGCGGTAGCGTCGGCCATGCTGTCGTGCGCCAGAACGTCGATCTGGTTGTCGGTGAACACGCCGAGCAGGATCAAGTTGACCCGGTATGTCTCCCATCGTTGCTGTGCCCGTGACCTCGGTCGCGTCGTCGTGGTCGTCGTGGTCGTCGTGGTCGAGGTTGTGGTGGGTGCCACGGTGGTTGTTGGTGCCACCGTCGTCGTGACCTGCGGGCGTGTCGTCGGGGCGGGTGCAGTGTCGCTGGCACCGCCACCGCACCCGACCAACATCATCGCCGCCAACGCTGCGCCTGCTGCTGCTGTTTTCATTGTCAGAACCTCCGGTCCATCGCTGCTTCTTGTTCTTCCCACTGCAACCGTCCGGCCTCAGTGACAGCCTGCCCCAACACTTCGTGCAGTTCTGCGGCAGTGTCCGCAGACACGGTCAAACCGAACCGGCCGACCATCAGTGTCACACGTCTGCCTTCGCTGTGCGGGACGACCGTGACATGCGGTGCGACGCCCGGCTCGATGCGTGCGTCGCACCGCACCGTACTGATGCGCCCAGTGTCGTCACTGTCAGCCCTGACCTGGGCGGTGCCCTGGTCGTCGCCGACAGTGAAGCTGCGGCTGCTGCCGTCAGTCCAGGTCGTGATGCTTGCTTCCATTAGTTGACCTCCTCAGGTCGGTTGGTGTTGCTAGGCGGTTGCCCACCCTCCCGGCATTGTGGCCCCGGACAGGTTCGCCCCTTCCAAGTTCGCACCGATCAAGTCCGCACCGATCAGGTTCACCCCGGACAGGTTCGCCCCGGACAGGGTCGCCCAGCACAGGCGGGCCCCGATCAGATTCGCCCCGGACAAATCCGCCCCGGACAAATCCGCACGGCACCCCGCAGGGTCGCCTTCAAGCCACAACTGGTGCAGCGTAAGCACCTCAGGCAAATCGTTCACGTCGGTCACTGTGCCCACTGGTCCCACCCTTCCGGCAAAGTCGCTCCGGTCAGGTCGGCACCGGACAAATTCGCCCCGGTCAGCTTTGCGCCGGTCAAGTTCGCCCCGTACAGGTAAGCGTCGGTCAGGTCCGCACCGGTCAGGTTCGCAGCGGTCAAATCGGCCCAGGTCAGGTCGGCACCGGACAGGTCGGCACCGATCAGGTTCGCTTTGGGCAGGTTCGCCCCGTACAGGTAAGCGTCGGTCAGGTCCGCACCGGTCAGGTTCGCCCCGGACGGGTTCGCGCTGGACAGGTTCGCCACGGTCAGGTTCGCTCCGGTCAGGGGCGACTCGTACAGGTCCGC
>Ga0181592_10001781_pt1 | contig 17581 bp, 19 predicted proteins | sample 071ome_20_FD_133755 | JGI IMG/M metagenome (GOLD analysis project Ga0181592, IMG submission 133755) | Coastal salt marsh microbial communities from the Groves Creek Marsh, Skidaway Island, Georgia - 071412BT metaG (megahit assembly) | ecosystem: Environmental > Aquatic > Marine > Intertidal...
GAGGTGCCAATGCCAAAGGCCAGCGCCCCGAAGGCGCCATGTGTGGCGGTGTGCGAATCACCACATACAATTGTCATGCCTGGCTGGGTAAAGCCCTGTTCAGGGCCAATAACATGCACAATACCCTGACGGATATCATCCATGCCAAAATAGGGCACACCAAAATCTGCAGCATTAGCCTCCAGGGCTTCTACCTGAATACGGCTTTCTGAATCTTCAATGCCGACACTGCGATCGGTAGTTGGCACATTATGGTCGGCCACGGCAAGGGTGCGTTCGGGGCTACGAACCTTACGTCCTGCATTACGCAAACCTTCAAAGGCTTGCGGGCTGGTTACCTCATGCACCAGATGCCGATCGATATAAATTAAACAGGTGCCGTCATCCTGGCGATGCACAAGATGGGCGTCCCAGATTTTATCAAATAATGTTTTTGGTCCTGACATTTCAGACCTCCCCTAAAATGACATTCCTTAAATTGGCGTGCCGTAAAATAGCGTAACTGCCAATATCTTTCAAAATGATGATAGATCTATCCTGTCTTAAAGGTAAATAAAACAGGATAAAAAATTATGAGGAGCTGTTCGCTGCGGTGCGGGTGTTTTTCTCGGCGATACGGGCAGCCTTACCGGTGCGGCCACGCAGATAGTACAGCTTTGCCCGGCGAACCGCGCCGCGGCGCATGACTTCGATAGCCTGGATCTTTGGTGAGTGCAGCGGGAAAATACGCTCAACCCCTTCACCATAGGAAATTTTGCGAACGGTAAAAGATGAATTTACCCCGCGATTGGAACGGGCAATACACACACCTTCGAATGCCTGAACACGCTCGCGTGAGCCTTCGACAACCTTCACACTGATTTTAACGGTGTCGCCTGGACCGAATTCCGGGATAGGACGCTGTTCTGTAACAGCTTCCATTTGCGACTTTCCAATTTTATCCAGGATGTTCATTTTGTTATCTCCATAAATCTGAGCGCCACTAAAACAGTAATTTGGCACAAATGTCAATCTTTATCCTCAGTATTGAGGTGTTTTTTAGCCATATAGGCCGCCATCAGATCCGGACGGCGGCTAGCGGTAATATCCCTTGCGTTTTCGGCGCGCCATTTGGCAATATTCTGATGATGGCCAGAGAGCAATATTTCAGGCGGCTCAAGGCCTTTCCAGTCACGCGGCTGGGTATAGTGATGATGCTCCAGAAGGCCGGTTTCAAAACTATCTTCCAAATGGCTGATCTCTTTGCCCATCACACCGGGCAATAGCCGGATAACCGCATCCAGTATAACCATCGCAGCCTGTTCACCGCCGGACAGCACATAATCGCCAATGCTGACCTCTTCCAGCTGGTAATGTTCGATGGCGCGCTGATCCAGCCCTTCATATCGGCCACAGACAATCACCATCCCGTCTTTTTGGCTTAACTGGCGTGCCATTTTCTGATCCAGTAACCGGCCTCTGGGGCTGGGATAGACAAAGGCGATATCATGGCTATCCGGCAAATTATCCTGTAGATGCTCGATAGCCCGGCCTATCACATCCGGGCGCATTACCATCCCGTGTCCGCCGCCAAAGGGCGGGGAATCCACATTGGCGTGTTTGTCTGTGGCAAAATCGCGAATATTATGGCATTCCAGCGACCAAAGCTGTTTTTTCAGACCCCGCCCGGCCAGAGAATGACCCAGTGGCCCCGGAAACATTTCCGGAAAAAGGGTAAGCAGATGCGCTGCCCAAACCTTTGATGCCATAGCCTGTGTCATCTTGTATTCTCTTCTGGCTCTGCTGCGTCCTCTGCATCCAGAATGATGCATCTGGCCGCCTCATCAACCTGTTTTAAAAAAGGCGGGTAATAGGGTAGCATTTCTGTCTTTTGGCTTTTGCCGAGCTGAATTTCAACAATCTCGCCTGCGCCAAAATCATGCAAGCCTATCACCTGGCCTAAAATTTGGCCGGCTGAATTTTGCACCTGCATCCCCAGCAAATCTGCCTGATATATCTCTTCCGCGCCCAATTCTGGCAGACGCGCGCGCGGCAGATAGAGCGATTTGCCCTTTAGGCTTTCAGCAATAGTACGATCAGATACAGAAGGCGAGGCGCAAATTGCCATAGCTTTGCTCAGGCCCTTAAGCTGGAGGGTAATTTTTGACCCATCTTCCAAAAATAGCGGGCTATAGCTGGCTAAATCTTCCGGCTTTTCACAAAAAACCTGCACCTTAAACAAGCCGCGTACCCCATGCGGGGCAGCGATTCTGCCCAGAATGACCATTTTTTGTAATTCCAGTCTCATGGGGCAGATATACCTTAAACCAGCAAAGCAGACAGATATTCGTGCCTGCCTTGCGGTATTTTTAGTCTATGCCTCAGCTTGCTTTTCTTCGTCAGCAGCAGCTTCCTCGGCCGGGGCTTCTTCTGCAACAGCTTCTTCGGCAGGGACTTCTTCTGCAACAGCTTCTTCTGCTGGGGCTTCTTCTGCTGGGGCTTCTTCTGCTGGGGCTTCCGCTTCAGCAGCGGCAGCTTCTGCAGCGGCAGTAGCTTCTGCTTCGCGTTCCGCCCGCTTCTTGCCAGGGGCAGATTTCTTCGGCTGGTCACGCATTTCAACAGGCGCGCTCAAAGACAGGCTGGCCAGTAGCTTTTGCACCCGTTCGGTTGGCTTTGCGCCCAGACCCATCCAATGCTTAACCCGCTCGCCATCAACGACCAGACGCTGATCATTATCTTTTGCGACCATTGGGTTATAATGTCCGATACGTTCCACATAACGGCCATCACGCGGTGCGGCTGCTTCTGCAACAACAATACGATAAAATGGACGCTTTTTTGAACCGCCTCTTGATAGTCTAATTTTCAGTGCCATAAAACTTTTCCTTCCGTTTTCATCTGGCTAAAATTTGGATTGTTATTCCGGTTAGGGTTTAAAGAGGATTATTTTTTCCGTGTTGGGCCGCCCAATCCCGGCAAGCCGCCGCCCTTGCCAAAAGGATTAAATCCGCCGCCGCCAAGCCCCGGCATTCCCGATTTTTGCATCTGTTGCTGAAGCTGGCTGAGCTGTTCAGCAGAAGGCATTGCTCCGCCGCCCATCGGGTTACCCCCCATACCGCCACCCAGCATGGCTTTCATCGCAGCCGCGCCGGATTTTGTGCCCATCTTTTTCATCATTCTGGCCATATCCTGATATTGTTTGACCAGTCTATTGACGTCCTGAACACTTGTACCCGACCCTGCGGCAATGCGTTTGCGGCGCGAGGCATTTAACAGGCCTACCTGAACCCGTTCCTTTTTTGTCATGGACAGGATAATCGCTTCCTGGCGTTTGACCATATTATCATCTAAGCCGGCCGCCGCGATTTGCTTTTGCAATTTGCCCAGCCCCGGCAGCATACCCAGCAGCCCGCCCAGACCGCCCATTTTTTGCAATTGGCGCAACTGGGTCAGAAAATCATTCATATCGAATTTACCAGAGGCCATGCGCTCTGCCATTCGCATCTCTTCTTCTTCCTCGATTGCTTCGGCCGCCTTTTCGACCAGCGCAACGACATCGCCCATATCCAGAATGCGGCCGGCCATACGTTCGGGGTCAAAGGCTTCGAGTGCTTCTAATTTTTCGCCCACCCCGACCAGTTTTATCGGACAGCCGGTGGTTTGGGCCATAGATAGCGCTGCACCCCCTCTGGCATCGCCATCCAGGCGCGTTAGTACAATGCCGCTTACGCCAACTGCCTTGTTAAAGGCATCTGCGGTGGTGACCGCATCCTGGCCAGTCAGGCTATCTGCGACCAGCAAAATTTCATCCGGATTTGCGGCTGATTTAATATCGCGCAATTCTGCCATCAGGGCTTCATCAACACTCAATCGGCCAGCAGTATCGAGGATCAATACATCATAGCCTTGCAAACGCGCTGCCTGCATGGCGCGCTTTGTCAATTGGACAGGGGTTTCGGTATCTGATTCGGGCAGAATGCCGGCTTGTGCCTGTTCAGACAGGGCACGTAGCTGTTCACGCGCGGCCGGACGGGTCAAATCCAGACTGGCCAGCATGGTTTTTTTCTTATGCTTTTCTTGCAGATGCAGGGCCAGCTTACCCGCTGTGGTGGTTTTACCCGACCCTTGCAAACCGGCCATCAAAATCACCGCCGGCGGGGTAACATCCAGTTTCAGCGGGCTGGCTTCACCGCCCAGCATTTCAACCAGCCCGTCATGGACGATTTTAATAACCTGCTGATCCGGACGAACTGATTTCAACACCGTCGCGCCGACCGCTTTTTCGCGTATAGAGGTGATAAAGCTCTTTACGACCGGCAGGGCAACATCTGCTTCCAATAAGGCCAGACGCACTTCACGCAAGGCAGCATCCACATCGCCCTCGGATAGCGCCCCGCGCTTGCCAAGTGCGCTGAAAACCGATTGCAGCTTGTCTTTTAGATTATCAAACATCTATTTTGCCGTGACCTGATTATCGCCTTAAATAATTTCTGTTTTTGGCAAATTTGCCTGTCCTGCCAGCCATAAAACATAGCACAAACGCGCCTGTGCTCGAAAACTTCAAGGACAGACGGAACCCGTTAAGGTCAGGCATTATACAGATTTGCCAGAATTTCTGATGAGGCTTATATCGCATTTCACGCGCCCTTGTCAAGAAAACAGCGCTTTTCACGATATCCTGCCCATGCCATAGTGCAGATGATTTTGATTTTCCCTTGAACGGGATACTGGTTTTTGCGGGCAGGGTTATTGATGTCTTTATTTTTTATTGCAAGTAAAGTGCTGAAAATTTTCCTGATTCCTCTTTGGCAATTTGTACTGCTTGTCGCGGCTGGCCAACTGGCCAGCTGGATAAAATGGCGCCGGCTATCGCGCTTTTTTATCACAATGGGATGCATATTATTTCTTCTCTATAGCTTTATTCCCTTTGGCCAGGCTTTGTTGCGCCCACTGGAAAATTATGCCCCCACCCCCAGCCAGGAAATGATTGCCCGGGCAGAGGGCATTATTGTTCTGGGCGGATTTACCGGCAGCGGGATCATTTCAGCAGACAGGCAAGCCCCGCAACTCAGTTCTTCTGCCGAGCGATTTGTGACCGCAATCGCCTTGCATAAAAAATCCCCCTATAAGCCAATATATTTTACCGGTTTTTCCGGAAAATTACGCCCGCAAGGCTGGTCTGAGGATGAGACCATAGAACGGCTATTATCTGATTTACAAATGCCTTTATCGGCTTTTCATTTTGAACGGCAAAGCCGCAACACCGCAGAAAATGCCCAACTCACCTATCAGATGATCCAGCCGGAGAGCGATCAGAAATGGATTTTAATTACCTCTGCTAGTCATATGATGCGCGCGGATCTCAGTTTTCAAAAAGCTGGCTGGCCGCCGATGATTTTGCTGCCGGTTGATTATAATACAAGCCCGGACAGGTCAGAGACACTCTTCTCGCCAACCATAGGCTTTAGGATTATGAAAACCGTCTTTCATGAATATGTTGGTATTTTATTTTATAAGCTGACCGGGCGCTTATAGAACCCTTTTTCGGCTAGATGCCGATCAGCCAGCTGTTTCCGGCTCCAGCCCCACCAGCGCATAGGCAAATTCACGGGCGGTGAAATCCTGTAGATCATCTGCGCCCTCGCCTACGCCCACCATATGGACAGGCAGGCCAAATTCGCGTGCCAGCGCGACCACAATACCGCCTTTTGCTGTGCCATCCAGCTTGGTTATCACCATGCCGGTCAGCGCGGCTGTTTGCTGAAAGGCTTTCATCTGGGCAATCGCATTTTGCCCCACTGTTCCATCCAGCACAATCAGGCTGTCATGCGGGGCATCGGGAATTTGTTTTTGAATTACCCGAATAATTTTCGCCAGCTCTTCCATTAATTCCGAACGATTTTGCAAACGCCCAGCCGTATCAATGATCAGAACATCTGCGTTATCTGCGCGGGCCTCGTCAATAGCCCGAAAGGCAAGGGCGGCAGCATCGCCGCCACGCTCACCCGATATCACTTTGGTGTCGGTGCGCACCCCCCAACCGGCCAGCTGTTCAATCGCGGCCGCCCGAAAAGTATCGGCAGCTGCCATCACCACCTTTTTGCCCTGTCCTTGAAAACGCGCTGCCAGCTTGCCAGCGGTAGTGGTTTTGCCAGAGCCATTAACCCCGACCAGCAAGATGATATGCAAATCGCCCTTCCGCTCGCCTGCTTCTGTCAGGCCAAGCGGCTTTTCCACTGGCAGCAATATCTCGGTTAATTGGTCAGCAAGGGCAAGACGCAGCGCTTGAGGGGTGACCTCTCCTTCAAATTTATGCCCTCGCAGGGCTTCGGCAATATCGCTGGCAACCGATACGCCCAAATCGGCCAGAATAAGGGCTTCTTCTATTTCCTCGATAGAGGCAGCATCTATCTTTTCCTTGCCAAAGAGGCGGGAAATGCCAGACAGGCTGGAGGTTACTTTTTCAGATGATTTTTTTAAACCTGCGGTAAGCTTCTTTAACCAACTCATAAAAAATAATTCCTCTGGAAATTTGTGCTAGGCAGACCGGGCAAGCAATGGGGCGACCTCTATCGCGTCACCGCGCACCGATTGCAATGTCACAGCGATAAGCTGGCCAGGCTGATAAAACTTTTTCTGTCCTGCTTTGTGGACATCCTCCAAACAAAGTACCGCTTTTTCAAATCCGCTTAAATGGCCCTTACCACCGCTTTCCAGTAACAGCATATCATAACCGCCAATGCGTGTATGCAGATGGCGTTTCAATTGTTCCTGGCCAAGGGCGCGTAAATCAGCGACCCGAGCCTTAATCACCGATTTTTCGATTTGCGGCATCCGGGCAGCGGGTGTTCCCTCACGCGGGGAAAATCCAAAAATATGTAAATGCACCAAATCTGCCTCACCTATCAGCTGACAACTGGCCTGATGGGCGGCTTCATTTTCGGTTGGAAAGCCAGCGATGATATCTGCCCCGAACACCACATCGCGGCGGCGGCGGCGTGCCTCTTCACAAAAGCGGATCACATCACGGGCAAGATGGCGGCGCTTCATCCGCTTCAGGATCATATCATCGCCATGCTGGACAGATAAATGTAAATGCGGCATCAGCCTTGTTTCACTTGCCAGCACTTCCATCAGCGCGTGATCAGGTTCAGCCGGGTCAAGCGAGGATAGCCGCAAGCGCGGCAATTCTGGAACTTTATGCAAGATTTCCTGCACCAGAACACCCAGACGCGGGCGGTCTTCGATATCTTGTCCCCAGCTGGTAATATCTACCCCCGATAGAACAATTTCCCTTGTACCCGCCTCGACCATATTTCTGACATTGGCCACCACATCGGCCACCGAAGAAGAACGCGAAGGCCCCCTGCCAAAAGGAATAATGCAAAAAGTACAGCGATGATCGCATCCCTGCTGTACTTGCAAAAACCCTCTTGTATGGTCATCAAAACTGCCGGTCAAATGACTGGCAACTTCCTTAACCTGCATAATATCGCTGACCTGTTTTGCCGGCAATTGACCTTGTGCCAAATCCTGCCAGCTGGCCGGCTGCAATTTATCGTCATTACCCAGCAGAATATCTGTCTCTGGCATTGTAGCCCAGCTATCGGGATCTATCTGGGCAGCACATCCGGTAACAATAATTTTCGCGTTTGGTTTCTCGCGCCGTAATTTGCGGATAGCTTGCCGGGCCTGACGTTCTGCCTCTTTGGTAACGGCACAGGTATTTATAATAACCACATCATTTAGCCCGGCTGATTCGGCATGGCGACGCATAACTTCTGATTCCCAGATATTTAATCGGCATCCAAAGGTATATATGTCTGGCCGGTTTTGTGTGCTCATGCCCTGCTCTATCTTTCCGCTTTACCTGTCCGCAAGGGCGCTGAAAAAATGAGCAGAAACAATGCCGCTGGCCACTGTGGCAACCGGGCCTGTCATAATAATCTGGCCGCCTGCCGGGCTATCTGCCTCTTGCCAGTGAATATCCAAAATGCCGCCATCCAGCTCTATTTTTACCTGATTATCGCTAAGGCCGCGCAGCACGCCTGCTGCTGCTGCTGCACACGCCCCTGACCCGCACGCCATGGTTACACCCACACCGCGTTCCCATACCCGCATCCGCATTTGTCCACGGTTTTTCAGACTGACAAATTCAATATTGGCACGATCGCTAAAAATCGGATGTTGTTCGGCAAGAGGACCATATGTTTCGATATCTATCGCCTCTGCGTCTTCGACAAAAAATACCGCATGGGGATTGCCGACCGAGACAGCCACTGCCAGACCTAAATCGGCTAGACCCAAATCCAGATGCAATGTATCGCTTTCACGGGCAAGGGGAATGTCCTGCCAGCCTGTATTCACAGGGCCCATCTGTACACTTATCTGGCCATGATTGTCGGATCGCCAGCAGGGCAGATCCCCTGCAATGGTACGAATAACCACCCTGTCGGTTGTCTTTTCCGCCATTAACAGGCTGGCCACACACCGGGTGCCATTACCGCACGCGCCGGCGATACTGCCATCGGCATTAAACATATCCAGGCAAACATCTACCCCCTCAACAGGCGGCATCAATACCATCAACTGATCGCAACCCAATCCCAAATGCCGATGGGCAAGGGCTTGCATCTGTCCTGCATCTGGCATGGGGCTTCCATCACGGCCATCCAGCACGATAAAATCATTTCCCAGCCCATGCATCTTTATAAAGGGAAGCTCTTTTGTTCTGGTCATTCACGTGCCTTTCCGGCCGGTCTGTCTCGCGCACTTTACTCTAGCGGATTTTCGGTTGCAAATCCATGTTTTAAGATGCCAGCTCTATGATCAGGGGCACATGATCGGATGGTTTTTCTGCCCCTCTGGTCGCTGTATCAATATCGATTTTTGCGATTTTTTCCTGATTATCAGCACTCACCCAGATATGATCCAGACGCCGCCCGCGATTGCTGCTCTGCCAGTCCCGCGCCCGATAGGACCACCAGCTATATAGAATTTCTTCTGCACCATAATGATGGCGTACCGCATCTATCCAGCCCCCCGCCTCTATGAGGTTTAGCAATTTTTCACGCTCAATATCTGTATGGCTAACCACATTGCGCAATTGGCGCGATGACCAGACATCTGCTTCCAGAGGGGCGATATTCAAATCACCTACCAGAATAGAGGATTGCGGCGGGTTGGCGATAAAATGGGCGGTCATTTCATCCAGAAAATCCAGCTTGTGCCCGAATTTTGGGTTAATGGTTCGGTCTGGTTCATCCCCGCCGGCCGGTACATAAAAATTATGAATTGTCTGGCCGTCAATCCTGGCAGAGATATGCCGACAATCTGTCCGGCCTGTCCAGTTCTGATAGCTGTTTTCTGTGATAGGCAGGCGCGAGATGATCGCTACCCCATTATAGGATTTCTCGCCGCGCATCGCGATATGCGGCCAGCCCGCTTCGGCAAAGGCATCTACGGGAAAAAACTGGTCTTCAGTTTTGGTTTCCTGCAGACATAAAACATCCAGTCCCAGCCCCTCCAGCCTGTCCAGTACCAGGGTTTGTCGCAATCGAACCGAATTAATATTCCAACTTGCCAGCTTCATCTGTTTGGCCTCACAATAACGCTTTAAAAAATATCTCTTCTATGCACGCCTTATCTAAGCCATAAACAGGCGGACAGGCATAAAGCCCAACCCTTATCAAATTACGATGAAATAGACAAAGTTAAAATGACACGTAAACACCCCCCGAAACTGGATAATTTTCCCTATCACTTTGCAATGCAAACCAGATGGGATGATAATGATATTTATGGTCATCTCAATAATACGGTGCATTACCGGCTATTTGATACAGCGGTGAATCATTTTCTTGTCACCCATCAGATGCTGGATTTTCATGCTGGAAAACGGATTTACCTGGTGGTGGAAACCAGCTGCAGCTATTTTGCCGAGCTGGCCTATCCGGATGAATTGATTGTGGGGCTGGGCGTCAGCCATTTGGGCAATAGCTCGGTGCGCTATCACACCGCCCTTTTTAAACAGGGAGAGAGCCTGGCCGCTGCCGCTGGTGAATTTGTCCATGTGCTGTTGGATAAAGATAGCCGCAAGCCAGCCGCCATAGACGAAAATAGCCGAATTTATTTTAACCAGTTTATGGTCGCGGCAAGCTAGTTAATTATCGCCTGCCAGATCATAGCCAGGCACGCCAAAAAGCCGATTTTCCAATGCCCTGCCATAGACAGGGTTTTGCAAGGTAACCGTGGTTTTTACGCCCAGTAGATCGGTGATGACCCAGCGCCGCAATTGCCAGCTATCTGTATCAAATTCCAGATCAAGCTGGCCGGCTGCTTCCCCGTCTTCTTTTGTCATGGTAATCACTGCTACCCCGTCTCTGGCCCTTGCGCTTGTGCTAAATTCTGCTGATCGAAAAGAGACAATCTCCTGCAAAAGTGGGGACAGGGGCGTCTGGCCAATCGGGATCGCCTGCACAGATTTTGCGATTTTATCATCTACATATAGCCAGACCCGGCTGGTGATCAGGGTAAGGGTTTCCGGATTTTTATATTCCAGCCGCAATTGGGTGGGGCGGCGAAAATATAATATCCCCTCTCCCACACTGCCATCAGACGATATTTGCAAGAAATCTGCTTGCAGGGTTTTTATTCTGGTAATGGCCTGTTCTGCGCGCTGAATAAGCTGGGTTTCGGAAACATCCTTGCTTTGGCCAAAGGCTGGCAAGCCAGATATGCCCCAGACAAGCACCCAGATAGCGATAAAGATAATGCGTTTAATGCTCATCATTAGAGATAAGGACATCGCGTTTTCCTACATGATTAGCAGCGGAAATAACCCCGGCTGATTCCATTTCCTCGATCAGCGTTGCTGCACGATTATAGCCTATTTTCAAATGCCGTTGCACAAAGCTGGTAGAGGCCTTCTGCTCGCGAATAACCAGGGCAACCGCTTCATCATACAGGCTGTTGCCGCTGGCGGCCGGGGCGTTATCCCCTCCCAATGCGGCTTCGGCCGGTTCAGCTTCTTCGGTGACGCTTTCATTATATTCCGGCTCGCCCTGCTGGCGCAAAAAGTTTGCCACCTCTTCCACCTCGCGATCATCCACAAAAGGCCCATGTACGCGCACAATCCGCCCGCCCCCTTCCATAAACAGCATATCGCCGCGCCCCAGCAACTGTTCTGCGCCCTGCTCGCCCAAAATGGTTCGGCTATCAATGCGGCTGGTAACCTGAAAGGAAATGCGGGTGGGAAAATTCGCTTTAATCGTACCGGTAATAACATCCACAGATGGTCGTTGCGTGGCCATAATAACATGAATTCCGGCCGCGCGTGCCATCTGGGCAAGGCGCTGAACAGCGGCTTCTATTTCCTTGCCCGCGACCATCATCAGATCAGCCACCTCGTCAATTATCACCACAATATAGGGCAATGGAGCCAAATCGAGTATTTCTTCTTCAAAGACAGGCTTGCCGGTTTCCGCATCAAAGCCTGTCTGAACACGCCGCGTCAGCATCTTGCCGCGGTCGCGGGCTTCGGCCAAGCGGCTATTATAGCCATCAATATTGCGTACGCCCATTTTCGCCATATTGCGATAGCGATTTTCCATCTCGCGCACCGCCCATTTCAGCGCCATCACCGCCTTTGACGGATCGGTTACCACAGGGGTCAATAAATGGGGAATACCATCATAGACAGACAGCTCCAGCATTTTGGGGTCGATCATAATCAGCCGGCATTCTTCGGGGCGATAACGATATAAAAGGGATAAAATCATCCCGTTAATGCCCACAGATTTGCCTGATCCCGTTGTTCCGGCAACCAGCAAATGCGGCATTTTGGCCAGATCAGCAATCACCGGCGCCCCGGCAATATCCTTGCCCAGCGCAAGCGGTAATTTACCACTTTCAGTTTCCCAAGCCGGATCATCAAAAATATGCCGCAATAACACCATTTCGCGCACATCATTTGGCAGCTCAATCCCGATAACATTTTGACCTGGCACGACCGCTACCCGCACCGCCAGCGCCGACATGGAGCGGGCAATATCATCTGCCAGCGCAATAACCCGCTGTGATTTCGTACCCGGGGCAGGGTTCAGACCATATCGGGTCACTACAGGGCCATAGCGCACCTCGTCAATTTCCCCCTGAATTCTGAAATCTTCCAGCACCTGTTTTAATCGGGCAGCATTGTCATTCAATTCAGCATTATCTGGTCCGGAACTGGCTTTGGGGGGTGTTTTCAGCAATTTAAGAGGGGGCAATTTAAACCGCCCATCCCCTTCAAAATCAAAGCTGGCCTGTGGCCGTGATTTTCGTGCAGCCATCGCCGCCACATTTTCTGCCATATCCTCTGTTTGGGCGCTGTCTAAAATGACCGGCTCTTTTCTGGGGGCAGGGGTTTTGCTTTTCTTCTTTTTCGGTTTTTCAGAAACCGCCCGGGCTGTATCTGCCTGTTCATCCAATAGCTCGGCTCTGGCGGCTGAATGGGCTCTGGCAGGTACAAGCCGCCTCAGATGCCCCAGCACGGCCAGCGCACTGGCTATTCGGCGATAGCTGATAGCTGATGACCAGATATAAATAAGCCCACCTGTCAGGGTGAATATACTGGCAAGCATGATGCGTGCAGATAGCCAGTCCGGCCAGACAATATCATCGCCAAGCAGGATAGTCGCTTCAAAGATCATCCGGCCGGTCATGCCGCCATCTGCGGTCACCTGAACCGGGGCAAAAAAACCGTGCGCGCCCGCGCTGATGCATAGCAAGGATACCACCAGCCCCAGCAGGCGAAACCGCCAGCGTTTAAGATGTTTTTGAAAGATTATACGCGCGCCCCACACCAGCAGGCTTATCGATAACAGCCCGGCTGCCAGACCAAACCCGTCATATAAAAGGGTGGCCAGCTCTGCCCCGGGCACGCCCAGAAGATTATGTACCTTCTGGCCAGAGGCGGTATTAAAGGATGGATCCTGACGATTGGCAGAAACCAGCAATATGCCCAGTGCCAGCCCGGCGCTAAAAATGACCAGGCCGCCAATTTCATATAATCGATGCCATAAAAACCGTCTGAGACGATCCGACATCAGCGGAGGGTTTTCCTCTATGTCATTCATGGGCAGTTTCAATCATAATCTGGATAAAAATTCAGCCAGCCTGTCAGCAGCCTCTTTAATGGTTTCATGGTCATGGACAATCGCCAGACGAATATAGCCTGCCCCGGGATTTATCCCCTCGTTCAACTTTGCCATTACCGAGCCGGGTACCGAGCGAATACCGGCTTGCTGATAGAGTTCTGCAGTCATTTTTTTATCATCACCATCTAGCGCATCTGGCACAGGCAACCACAGGAAAAAACCGCCGCCCGGCACAGTTATATCCAGTTTCTGGCTGAGCAATTCAAAGGATGTATCATAATGGGCGCGAATATGCTGATTATGGACATCATCGCGGTAAAGCGCGCCTGCGGCGTGTAATAAGGGGGTTGGCACCAATGCCCCGCCATTGGCGACCAGCCTTGTATAGGCCGCGATCACCTCTCTGTCCCCGCATAGGAAACCGGCACGCAAACCGGCCGCACTAGACCGTTTGGACAGGGAATTCAGCACAATCAGATTGGCAAAGATATCGCTGTCCCCCATTTGATCTGCGGACATATCAGCGGCGATTTCCAGCGCACTTACCGGCCGTTCATGGCGCCAGATATCAATATAGCACTCATCCATTATCAGCAAAAAATTATAAGCACGTGCCAGCGAAATGGCCTTTTCAATATAGGCGCGGCTGGCAACCGCCCCATGCGGGTTGGTCGGGTTACAAAGATAAAGAATATTGGTGCGTGCCAGAACCTCTTCTGACAGATTATCGATATCTGCCAGAAAGCCGTTTTCTGCGGTGGCGTTGATATAGCCTATCTCGCCGCCGGCCGCCAGCGCACCGGTTCGCCAGGCGTGATAAAAAGGATTGCTGACCAGGGCGATGCTGTTTTCTTTTGCCCCTTTTACACAAAAGCCCAGAAAATGCAGCGGCTCTCTGGTCGCAGGTACCGGCACAATATGTTCTGCCAGTGGAAACAGGCCGGAAACAGAGGCAAAGCGGGTATCAAAATAAACAGAAAGATCCTCCAGAAATTGCTGGTCGGCAAAGGCCTTTGGATAGGCTTGCCAGTTCTTTGCCTCTTTCAGCAAAACATCGTTCAGCCAGTCTGGCGGGGGTAATTGCGGCTCACCAATGGTTAAATCAAGCGGCGATAAATTTGTTTCTATCTTCAGCGGGTCTAGTATCTTCCTGACCTGAATAAACATATTGTCATTGAAGATTGAAAAGTCGGGATTAAGCATCAATAGTAGAATCCATGAAAAAGAGCTGAATGTATGGCCAAATTGATAATTGTCCCCACTCTAAACCAAGCAACGAGCCGGAGCAATATATCTGCGTGCCAAAACCAAACCAAAACAGGCAAAAAACAGGGGAAAGAAAGGAAAGATGGATGAAAAAGGGCGCTGTCTTTTTTGACAGGGACGATACGCTGGTAAAAGATACCGGCTATATGTATAAAATTGCGGATTTTGAATGGATGGACGGGGCGCTTATCGCCCTAAAACAGCTTTGTGATGCCGGCATCGCTGTTTTTATTGTCACCAATCAGGGCGGTATCGGCAAAGGCCTGTTTACCCGCCAGCAGATGCAAGCCTTTCATAACCATCTGTTTAAAGAAGCAGAAAAAGCAGATATCACCATCACCGATATCGCCTATTGCCCGCATCACCCCGAAGCGGTAACCGCTGAAATGGCAACCCCTTGCACGTGCCGCAAACCCGAACCCGGTATGTTGCGGCAATTAGCCCGCAAATGGGACATAGACCTTGGCCAGTCTGTTATGATAGGAGATAGACCATCCGATATCGAGGCAGGCAGGCGTGCCGGATGCACCGCCTTACAGCTGACCGGTGATAAAAATCTGCCTGATTTGGTTGCCGCCGCAATAGACATTATAAAAAAAGCCTGAGCCAGGATAAATGACAGATAAGCCTGTAAATTCATGCGATGTAGCCCTTATCGGGGGCGGGCTGACGACCTGTATGATGGCCGCTGTTCTGCGCCATTGCGGCTATTCCGTTATCTGGTTTTCCGGCACTGTCACTGATAAACCAGAGAAAAAGGATAATCGAACCACGACCCTGCATCATGCCGGCATGAAGATGCTGGAGGCACTGGGCGTCTGGCCGGCATTGGCCAAAGATGCCTGGCCGTTATGCGAAATTTTTGTCAAAATCGAGCGCCAGCATCGTGAAAACCCTATCGGCAGAGGACAAAAAGACACCAGCCCCTGGCCGTTGCATTTTTCTTCCGAGCGCCCGCCTATGGGCTATGTGGTGGGCAACCAGCAGCTGAAAGACGCGCTTTTGCCCCTGACCAAAAATATCCCCCGTTATGCGCGTTCCATTACCCGTCTGACCCTGGCCAGCCCTTGCCAGCTGGAAGATGATAAGGGGCAGAAATGGCAATGTGATTTGGTTATTGCCTGTGATGGCCCTGCCAGCGCAATGCGCCAGCAAGCCGGATTATATGCCAAAGATCAGGCCAGAGGCCAAACCGCTATTGTCACCAATATACAAACCAGCCGGGCAATAAATCATGGTGCATGGCAAATTTTCTGTGCCCAAGGCCCGCTGGCACTTATGGCCACCAGCAGTCATCAGGCATCGGTGGTCTGGACAGTTTCAGATAGAAGGGCAAAAGAGCTGGCAGTGATGGATGAGGATGATTTTAACATCCAATTACAGGCCAGCTTTGGCGCGTCTTTGGGCGGGTTGAGCGTCATATCCCCCCGCCTGAAATGGCCGCTTCGCCCGGTTTATGTGCCAAAGCGCGTTGCCCCCGGTTTTGTGCTGGCAGGCGATGCGGCTCATGCGCTGCACCCTCTGGCAGGGATGGGATATAATCTGGCACTTGGCGATGCAGCTATTTTACTGGATTGCCTGCAACAGGCCCATCAACGCGGCCTGCCAGCTGGTCATCTTTCGGTAACAGAGGCCTATCAGAAACGCCGGCAAATAGAAATTCTCGCCCTGACCGGCACTACCCAGCTTCTGGATCGCGCCCTTTCCCGGCCAAATGGGATAGTCACCATGCTGGGGGCAACAGGGATGGCCGCTATTGGAAAAACTGCCTTGCGCCATCATATTCGCGATATTGCCATGGGGGGAAAATTATCGCCTGCCCCGCTTTTTTCCGGCAAGCTCTCTGCCTGACGCCCGGGCTAAAACAGCCTTGACGAGACAGCCTTATTCTGCCGCACCATCTGCTATACGCTGGTGATAATCTGCCATTAATTTTTTGGCATTCTTGCCATAATCATGCAACAGCGCCCAGCTGAAAATACCTGTATCATGGCCATCGCTAAAAATCAGGCGCACCGCATAATTTCCAACGGGAATCATTTCGGTGATGGTGATATGTGTTTTGTTGCGCGGAGTTTTTTTCTGGGTAGCGGCATGACCCTGTACCTCTGCAGAAGGGGATTCAACACGCAATAATTCAGCAGATAATGTAAAGGCATCGCCATTATCAAACTGGACAGAAAGCTGATCTCTGTTTTCCGAGCAGCGTATTTCTATGGGCCAGATTTGGGCGGGGCTATCTTCTGCCATATCTTTACTCCCTTTTCCTATCCCTCTTTTTTGGGCGGCGGTGGCGGGGTGGTTTTTGTATAAAGCGCGCGCAGCTCGTCTGTTAGTGGCTCGCCTGCCTCTTCCAGCATAATCGGCACGTGTCCCTTTATCGGATAGGACAAGCCTGCTTGCAAACTGACCAGCTGGCTGCGCTCTTTATCATATATCAGACCGGACAAGGTTAACGGGCAGACAAGAAGCGAGAGAAGCTGGGCAGAAACCGCCTGTCCAGAATTAATGTTTTCCGGGTCAGAATTAATGCTTGATGGTGTTTTCATCTTCATCAGCATGGCTGGCCATTTCCAAAATGGCAATCAGCAATTTTGCCCGCTCTTGCAAATCAGGGCATTCTAGCAAAGCCTGTTTTTCCGGAACATCAAAGGGGCAAATCATCGACAGAGTCGTGACCAACCTTTCATCCTCACAATTTTCAATATGTTTCCAGTCAGCAGAATAGCCCTTTAATTCAAAATAATGGCGCAGATTTTCAATGAGGCTGGCTCTGTTAATGGGGTTTTCGTTTGGCACAAGGTCTGATTTAAATTCTGTCCAGGAAACCGTCGCCATTTTATAGCCATCTCTGACCTCTTCTATATCCAGAATACGAAAACGTGCTGTTCCCGAGAGGGTGATAAGCAATCTGCCATCATCTGACTCGCCATAATTGCTTATTCGCCCTGCACAGCCAATTTCGTAGAGGTTATCATCTTCATCAGCGCGCGGCTGGATCATCCCGATAAGCCGGTGCGGGCGCGTCAGGCAATCGCGCACCATTGCCAGATAGCGCGGCTCAAAAATATTTAATGGCAATTTGCCGCCTGGTAGCAGCAATGCACTGGGCAGAGGAAAGACAGGTATCTGTCTGGGCAATTCTGAAAATTCGGGCTCAAATGGCCCTCTTGTCTTCGCCATCTTTTGGCGTCTCC
>Ga0181592_10001783_pt1 | contig 17581 bp, 27 predicted proteins | sample 071ome_20_FD_133755 | JGI IMG/M metagenome (GOLD analysis project Ga0181592, IMG submission 133755) | Coastal salt marsh microbial communities from the Groves Creek Marsh, Skidaway Island, Georgia - 071412BT metaG (megahit assembly) | ecosystem: Environmental > Aquatic > Marine > Intertidal...
GCTCGCTGGACACCGGGCGTCTTCAAGCTAATAGAGAAGAGAAAGAAAGATGGATTCGCTCACGCTTCTTGAAAGGTCTTACCGGAAAAGCCGCCACGCGGTAGACGGAGAATGGCACGATAAATTTCGTTGGTGCTTTGGGGGCGACGGCGGTGGCGGTGACGGTGACGGCGACGCCGTCGACGAAGGAGAGCCGACCAGTGAGGAAGCTCAGGCCGAAGCGGACGAGGCTGCGGCTGCGGCTGCCGCTCAGTCGGACGCAGGCCGAGCCGGTTTTGACGGGTGGGGTTTATCCGGACTGCCCGGACCCGGCGAAGAAGAAGACTCTCACGGTTACATCGGGGTGGTAGACTACGACACCGGTTTGGTGGATCCGGCGGCTACACCGGCCAGTCAAGCAAACTTTTCAGAAACCTTCGGCATGACTCCCGCGGAGGCTGTTGCCGGTATCGCTGACCCTAGTGTCTTGGGGCTCGCACTGTCACCTTTCACGTCGGGCCTGACCGCGGCCATGGGCCTTTCCGGTTTGACCGGCATGGCCGCCGGGGCCGGTTTATCTGCCGCAGCCTCGAAAGCGGCAGACGCGACGGGACTTACGAGCGCGGTTGAAGACGCGACCGGGATTTCCCTCACCGAGGGAATCGGAAGTCAAACGGGTCTCTATGCTCGCGGCGGGCCCGTCCGCTTGCAGGACGGTATCGGTTCCCTTTACGGAAGACGGTAATGAACCTTTCAGAACACTTTACGCTGCGGGAGCTTGTTAAAAGCCAGACCGCAGCCCGCATGGGCATCGACAATACCCCGGACTCGTTCGCGGTAGCCTACATGGAACGGCTTTGCCGGGACATATTGGAGCCCGTAAGAGAACACTACGACGTTCCGTTCTCGCCGTCGTCCGGATACCGGTCGCCCGAGCTTTGCGAAGCAATCGGTAGCAGCCGCAAATCGCAGCATGCGAAGGGACAGGCAGCAGACTTCGAAGTGCCCGGCATCGACAACTTGGAACTGGCCGAGTGGATCAAGGACAACCTTGCTTTTGACCAGCTTATCTTGGAATGCTATATGCCCGGCAATCCGAACTCCGGGTGGGTGCATTGCAGTATCGCGGACACCTTGCGCGGAGAAGTCCTTACCTACACAAAGGGCGTAGGTTACAGCAAGGGCCTAAACGCTTAGAGAGTAAACTTGGATATATCGTAACCCTCTTCTTTTAAGCATAGGGCTATCTCACGTAGGCTCTTTTTGCCGAAATTGGGTATTCTTAAAAGAGACTGGGCGTTCTGAGATCGATAGAACTCTTCGATTGGCAGATGAATAAGGTTTTCGTCTTCTAAGCATCTTCCGGTTCGTAACCGAAAAGGCCCCAAATCTGACACGGTCACTTTTTCCTTTGGGATACTGGACAAGTAGCTCTGTAAAAGCTCCTCTCGTTTCAAAATCGCTTTTGTCCAGTTCAAGGACAAACTATATTTTTTGGAAAGATCTAGGGCGCTAGACCCTTCCTTGTGTTCTTTCAGCATCGTCGCGTTGCGCTTCCAATTCTCAAGGTATTTGTCTTTTTGCTTTTGCGACTTGTAATGGTCTTTTTCATTCGGGAATCGGTAATCCCACACTCTATCAAGCACATTACAGCTCATCTTGTTGTATATCATTTTAACCAATCTTTAACCTCTTCCCCAAGAACAGTGCCCGCCAGCACATTCTTTTCGTAAAGAGCGTCGAGTATCTTCTCGTCAATCGTCCCCGGTGATACGAGATCGATATACGTCACCGGCTTGCTCTGACCGATCCGATGTGCGCGGTCCTCGGACTGTAGGCGGATCTCCAAGTCGTAGCTATTAGAGAAGTAAACTACGGTGGTCGCTTCCGTTAACGTAATCCCGTAGCCCCCGGTCCGTGGTTGACCGACGAAGAAACGCAACTCGCTATCCGGGTCCTGAAACTGGTTGACGATCTCCTGCCTTTCGTCCTGCGGCGTCTCGCCATAATAAGCAGCCACGGAACGCGGACCGTGGGCCTCGGCAATCTCTTTCATAATCGTCTGTATGCTGTGCGTGAACGTCGCCCAGATAATCACCTTGCCCTGTACGTGTTCTAATACGTCCAGCAACTCAGGTATCCGGTTGCTCGGGATGTCTTGCAGGGGCTTTTCGTCAGGCTGAAAGAAACCGCAGCAGATCTGCTGGAGACGCATAATCTGTGTCAGGACACTTTGCGTAGTAGATAACGAGCCGTCACTCAGCGCGGCCAGCGCGAGTTTCTTCATTTGATCGTATACACTCTTCTGCTCCCCCGTCATCTCGACATTTCGTCGGATATAGAGCTTGTCCGGGAGATCGAGGCAGTCCGCTTTAAGTACGCGCGACGAAAAATTGTCGAGCTTTTCCGTAAGCTCATCTAGCCGCCGGTACCCTACAATTTCCTGAAAAGAGCGGTGCCCCATCGTGCGGCGCTGCACAACGGCATAGCGGTTCTGAAACGCAAAGTAACTCTTGGTATCAAGCGCTGACGGGCTGAGAAAGCTGCACTGCGAAAACAAGTCCATGGGGCTTTTTGTAATTGGAGAGCCCGTCAGGATCCTGCGGTACTTCGCAATATCGCGAGCTTTGACAACATTCTTGGTGCGAAGCGCTTTACGGTTTTTGATCGTTGTCGATTCGTCAACAACCATCATGTTGTCCGGGTTTCTTTCCAGAAAAACATATGAGGCCTCCGCTCCACGCTTTGAACTAAAGGCCTCGATATTGACGACAAAAACCTTTAAGCCGTCGAACGGGTTCATCACCAGATCGTAGAGCTCTTCCTCAAACTTTTTTGTCTTAGCCGGAATCCAACGCACCACCTTACGCGGTATGCCGTCGGGCAGATGCTGCGGAATCTCCTTCTTGACCCAGTTGTCGTACACACCCTTTGGTGCTACTACCAGCGCCGCATTTATTTCTCCGGCTTTGTAGAGCTTGCCCATGGTATCGACAATCACCTTGGACTTACCCGTTCCCATTTCCATGAAGAGCGCGTGATATTTCTTGGACCACGAGCCTGACAGGGCATCCATCTGGTGAGCGAAAGGCTTGGTTTTAAAGGCGTATTCGAGCATATGCTTTTCCTTGTTGACTATGCGAATATATCTGTATATATAAGCAGGGTCAAGGCTCCGAAAGGGGTTAGTTCAACGAACCACGAAAGGTGAAAAATGGAAGACAAGTTTGATCTTCTCAGCGCTCTTGAGAAAGAGCACGAAGATGCCGCAGCAAGCGGCGTCGAAACGGTAAGCCAAAACGGGCTTGCCAGCATTGCTCACACGGCTAGGTCAATACGTCTAGCGCAACAAGACGTTGAGCATGCGAAAGAAAGCCTCAAGGAAAAAGAAGCAGAGCTCCGCAGGCTGACAGACGAAGTCATGCCGTCGCTGTTCTCTGAGTTGGGTCTCACGTCCTTTACTTTGGACGACGGCTCAAAGCTTGAGGTTCGGCAGACCTACTCGGCAACTCCCTTAGCGGAGAACCGCCCAAAGGTTTACGAGTGGCTGCGCGAAAACGGGTACGGTGATTTGATTAAGAACACCGTGTTCTGCACCTTTGGTCGCGAGGAAGACGACAAAGCTCGGCAGTTCTTCGAACTTGCCGAAGAAAAGGGCTATGTCGCCGAAGCCAAGACCGAAGTACATCCGTCCACCTTGCGAGCTTTTGTGAGAGAGCGCGTAGAGTCGGGCGACACATTTCCAATGGACTTGTTCGGCGCATGGGTCGGACAACGTGCCACTATCAAGAAAGGGTAAACAACCATGGCAACTAACGCAGTAGCTAAGAAGAGCGGGAAGAACGAGGTCGCAACTGCCGACGCGCTTTTCTCAATGTTCGAAGAGGATTCCTCCGCGGGTCTGGAGAATCTTACTCAGGACGACCTTGCACTCCCCTTCCTGAAAATCCTGAGCGGGCTTGATCCGATTCTGGACGAGAGGGAAGACGCGCGTAAGGGGGACATCTACAACACCGTCACCGGCCAAATCTACAAAGGCAAGGACGGTATCAAGGTTGTCCCGTGCGCGTATCAGAAGCGCTTCATTCAGTGGGCCCCGCGTGGTTCCGGTAGCGGCGCACCGATTGCTGTCTACAGTCCTACCGAACAGCGCCCGGAAACTTCCCGCTCCAAGGAAGACAACAAGGACTATGTTGTCGGAGGGGACGGAGACTACATCGAAGAAACGCATCAGCACTTCGTTGTGGTCCTGAACGAAGACGGAAGTGCAGAGACCGCGCTTATCGCGATGAAATCAACGCAGTTGAAGAAGTCGCGGAAGTGGAACTCGATGGTCGCTGCCGTTCAGTTGAAGGGGCCGAACGGAAACGTTTTTACGCCGCCGCGCTATTCTCACGTCTACCTGATGAAGACCAGTCAGGAAGAGAACAGCAAGGGTTCGTGGCACGGCTGGGACATCTCTCGGGACGGGATGGTGGACAATGCCGAGCTTTACGGACGGGCGAAAGACTTCCACGACACAATCATGTCTGGCGAAGTCGTCGTGAAGCACGAGAACGAGTCTGGCGGCACCGCCGCATCCGACGACATTCCGTTTTAACAATGTGGGGGCGGCGCAAGTCGCCCCCAACCCTTTAAGGAAAGATTATGGACCACGCGAAAAAATTCGCGTCGGCTTTCCAAGGGCTATCGTCGGCATACTTAACGATGGTTGCCAAGGGCAAGAACGACGCAGGTAAGACCGAGGGAGAATACCAAGTCAAACGTGATGCAATCACGGAGGCTCACTACGCGGCTCACTTAGACGGGGTATCAAGCCTCGGCATCTTCTTACTCAACGAGAAGTCGATGGTGAAGTTTGGCTGCATCGACATCGACCAATATCCTCTCGAACACAAAAAGATAGTTGATTTCTTCGCCGAGAAGAAACTACCGCTGATCGTGGACCGCTCTAAAAGCGGCGGGGCCCACTGTTACCTCTTCAGCAAGGATTGGATGCCCGCATCAAAGATGCGAGAGGCCCTCCGTAAGATAGCCGCGGGCATGGGCCTCGGTGACGCGGAGATATTCCCTAAACAGGACCAGATCGACGTGGACCGCGGAGACGTAGGCTCTGCCATAAACCTGCCTTATTTTGGGCACGAGGACAGCTTACGACACGTCTTTAAGGCTGACGGCTCCGCTGCAACTCTGGAGGAGTTCTTTGAGCTTTACGACCAGAACGTCCAGACGCCGGAACAAGTCGAGGCGCTCTCCATTGTAGAGAAAAAGGATTTTATGAAGGACGGACCTCCGTGCCTTCAGGTCCTGCTGCCCAAGAAGATATCCGAGGGAGGCCGCAATAACGGCTTGTTCAACATCGGCGTCTACCTTCAGAAGGCCTACCCCGACTCGTGGGAAACAGAGCTCATGCAGTGGAACATGCAGTACGTTGATCCACCGGTGGGCCTGACAGAGATGGGGCAGGTCGTCAATCAGTTGAAGAAAAAGGACTACGCCTATAAGTGCAGCGACGCCCCTATCAACTCATACTGCGACCGGCCTACCTGTCTCATGCGAAAGTTCGGTGTTGGCGGGGCCGCATCCGCAGCAATGGCTAACCTTCGCAAGTACGATAGCCTGCCGCCCATCTGGTTCTTAGATGTCAACGGCACACCTATCGAACTGGATACCGAAGGCCTCATGTCGCAGCCCGCTTTCCAAAAGGCTTGCATGGAGCAGCTAAATTTCCTGCCGCCTACGTCTACGAAGCAGACATGGGAATCACGGATCGCGGCCCTGCTGTCTGAACTGCGAGATAATTCATCGGCAGTTATACCAGTGGCCGAGGAGGAAAGTACGCAAGGTATCTTCTACGAGTATCTGAAGGACTTCTGCGTTCAATTCCAGCAGGCCAACAACCGTGAAGAAATACTCATGGGCAAGCCGTGGACGGACGACGAACAGAACCTCACCTTCTTTCGTCTTCGCGACCTAGAGTCTTTCCTCCAACGGAACAAATTCTTTGAGTACAAGCGGACGAAGATCGCGCAGCGCCTCAGAGAGATCGGTGGAGTTCACAACAAGCTGAAGGTTCAGGGCTCAACGATAAACGTCTATCGGATTCCCGCCTTTCAGTCTGACGATATAAAGATTAAGGGAACTTTTGACAGTCATGCAAACGACGCACCCTTCTAAGTGGTTCCGTATATTCGGTCCGCCGGGCACCGGCAAAACCACTCGCCTCCTGAACGAGGTGGACAAACTGCTTCTCGAAGGAGTTCCGGGAGTAAAGATTGGTTTCTTTGCGTTCACTCGCAAAGCCGCCAACGAAGCCAAAGGCCGGGCGATGGAGCGGTTTTCCCTAAGCCCGGACGATGTCGGAAACTTCCGTACCCTCCATAGCTTCTGCTTCAGGCATTCCGGTATAGGCTTCGATCAGCTTATGACGAAGGAGAACTGGCGAGAGCTTTCCGAAAGCGTGGGCTTCGACCTTGGCTGGGATCAAAAAGATCCAGACGCGGTAGAGGATTTAGCAACAGCGCTGCCGGACAAGCAGTCCGTGATTAACCTAATCACGATGGCGCGGATCAAACAGATCACGTACCGCCAAGCTTACGACCAGTGGGACTACGCGCACAAACACCCGTGGAACGAAGTCCTGTATATCTCGTTGTCGTACGATAAGTACCGGGAAATGACCCGGACCTACGATTTCACAGACATGCTTATTAAGTTTCTGGAAAACGCAGAGGAAACGTGCCCCACGTTCCACACCGTTTTCATTGACGAAGCTCAGGACCTGTCACCCCTTCAGTGGAAGGTCGTGAAGGCCATCTCTGAAAAGAGCGAACGCGTCATCGTGGCCGGTGACGACGACCAAGCGATATTCCGGTGGGCTGGGGCAGACGTTGACACGTTCTTGAAGCTACCGGGGATGTCAGAGACGCTGTCTAAAAGCTGGCGGATACCCGCTCAAGTTCACAGCCTCGCCGAATCAGTGGCCGGGCAGATAGCTAACAGGTACCCCAAAAAGTATCTTCCAAAAGAAGATAAAGGTTCTGTGTTCTGGATACATGGTATCGAGTCGATACTCCCCGAACTGGAAGAGGGAACGTGGCTTATCCTCGCGCAGTGCGGCTATATGCTGGAGGAAACGGAAGACCTGCTCCTCGCTGGCGGTTTTTTCTTCGAAACTAAAAATCGCAAAAGCGTCCCGGATAAAGTAATAATGGCCGTGGCGGCGTGGAGAAAACTTCAATCCGACCAAGAGATTAGTGGCGAAGAGGTTCGGGCTATATATAACTACCTTATTGTTGGGCCCGACGTTCGTCGCGGATTTAAAACTGCTCCCGGGTTAGAGGACGACGATCACGTAACCTACGACGACTTGCAAAGAGACGTAGGCCTTCTGGTCGAGAAGAACCAACCGTGGTTCTCGGCCCTTTCAAAAATACCTGAAAAGCAAAACCTCTACCTTCGTTCGATAGAAAACAGGGGCGAGAATTTTCAGGGCAAGGCCCGCATCTCGCTCTCAACAATTCACGGCGCGAAGGGCGGAGAGGCGGACAACGTCATCTTGTTCACAGACCAGAGTCACGCTTCTGCTCGCGAAGCTCAGAAAAACGTCGAAGGAAGCAACGACCTGCACCGAACCTTTTATGTCGGTATCACGCGCACCAAAAACCGTTTGTTTTTAGTAACACCTCGTTCCGAAAAAGAGGCTTACCGCCTCGATCACCTTATCTAAGGGAGGCACTTATGAGCACTCTACAAATGGCGCTTGACCTTACGGGAAGCCTGAAATCTGAATGGGTTCCTCCGGGAGAGCTTCCAGACATATTCGACGCTAAGCAAATAGCGATTGACCTTGAGACGCGGGACCCCAACCTGACTACCCTTGGTCCGGGTTGGGCGCGTAAAGACGGGGAGGTAGTCGGCTATGCCGTAGCCATAGACGGCTGGTCCGGTTACTTCCCCGTCAACCACCTTGGCGGGGGAAACCTTGACAGGAGGCTCGTCGAAAATTGGATGAAGAAAGTCTGCGCTGGTCCGGGAGACAAGATCTTCCATAATGCCCAGTACGACGTAGGCTGGTTGAAGGCTCAGGGTATTGAGGTCAGCGGACGCATCATCGACACGATGGTCGTAGCTAGCCTCATAGACGAGAACCGGCGGTCGTACTCTCTTAACGCTTTGGCGTACGACTATCTCAACAAGGTCAAGTCTGAGAAGGAGTTGATAGAGGCCGCTCGCGCCTTTGGCATCGACCCTAAAGCCGAGATGTGGAAGATGCCGTCCATGTACGTCGGTAAATACGCAGAGGTGGATGCCGAGCTCGCCCTCGAACTTTGGAACTTCTTCAGGCAGAAGATTGGGGAAGAAGGTCTTGAGGATATCGTTAACCTCGAACTGAAGCTTCTCCCGTGCCTCATAGAGATGACATGGCGAGGCGTTCGGGTCGATCTGGACGCGGCGGAAAAGACTAAAGAAGCCCTGATTCGGCGAGAAGCCGAAACGCACAAGCGCATTAAAGCTCTCGTTGGAAACAACGTCGAGATATGGGCGGCGCGTAGTTTAGCGGACGCGTTCGATAAGCTGTCTATCGCTTACCCTAAAACGGAAAAAGGCGCACCGTCGTTTACGAAGAACTTTCTTTCCGACCACGACCACGAGCTTGCTAAGCTTGTCACGGAAGCGCGAGCCTTGAACAAAATCCAAGGCACTTTCGTAGCGACTATCCTAAAGCATGTCGGGGAAGACGGGCGTATTCACGGGCACATTAACCAGATTCGCTCAGATGACGGGGGAACCGTGTCGGGGCGGATATCAATGAACAACCCCAACCTACAGCAAATCCCGGCCCGCGACCCTGAGCTTGGGCCGATGATCCGCTCGCTATTCTTACCAGAAGAAGATGAGCAGTGGGCGTCGATTGACTTCTCGCAGCAGGAACCGCGGATCTTGGTTCACTACGCGTCTGTCTTTGGCAAGGCACGTAACCTTCCATTGCGGGGAGTGGACGAGTTTGTTGAGGGGTATTGCAACAATCCCGACATGGATTTCCATACCATGGTCGCGGAGATGGCTCAGATCAACCGTAAGCAAGCCAAGACGATTAATCTTGGCATGATGTACGGAATGGGCGTCAACAAGCTCTCCGAGCAGTTGGACATCCCGGTGGACGACGCAAAGGTGCTCATCAATCAGTACCACGAGCGCGTCCCGTTCGTGAAAATGCTGATGCGTGGCGTCACGGACCGCCTGAATGACAAAGCTAGCGGCGGAGCTATCCGCTCGCTTCGGGGGCGAAAGTGTCGCTTCGACCTTTGGGAGCCCGACACATTCTCGATGAACAAGGCGATGCCTTATCAGGAAGCCGTACTTGAGTACGGGCCGACAGCGCGGCTGAAGAGGGCGTATACCTACAAAGCTTTGAACCGACTCATTCAGGCGTCGGCTGCGGACATGACCAAACAAGCGATGGTAAATGTCTATGAAACTGGTAAAATACCTCTCATACAGATTCACGATGAACTGGCCGTGTCGGTGAAAGACAAGACAGAGGCCGAGGGCATCGCAAAGATTATGGAGGCCGCGGTGCCTCTGGAAGTTCCCAGCGTCTGCGACGTAGAGATCGGCGCAAGCTGGGGTACGGCAGCGTAGTTCCTCCCTTGCTACGCTAGGACCGTTAAACTCCCCGCCTAAGTGGTTTGTTCCGTTTAGGCGGGGTTTTTTATTCTGTACAATAACCCTTGACATAGTCCCATAGCCTCCCATACCATATCTTCATCACTAACCACGGAGATAGAAATGAGCGACTACAGAATTTCTTTCATATACCAAGATTCAAACGACGACTGGTGGTTTGCCGTCGCCGAAGAGGGGGACGAAGCTTCAGACCGGAAGTCATGGTTCGACCCATCCCGTGAGTCATGGTTCGACGACCTGATCTACGCTGGCCCCTGCCTGACCCGCGAGGACGCCGAAAACTGTGCCGACCTTTTCCAGAATACCGGATATGGCGCGGAGGAACTTGGGCCAAGAGGTCTTTTGGCACCGCCACCCGAACGCTTGCAGTTCAGCCCATTGGCATTGAAACCGGAGCCGGAATACCTTCCGAAGCTTGAGAGCTTCGTTAGTCAATCGGGCGCAAAAGACTAACGGAGGAACCAGTGGGGGGATAAACCTCCGCTTTCTTGTTGCCTTTGTCGATAACATCCTATATGTTCGCTTATAGTCATACAGAGGAGTTTACGATGGACACCAGTAAGTGGAAAAGCATCCTTGTTCCGATTGAAACATATAAGGAAATCAAGGTCCGAGCCCAGAAAGAGGGCCGCACTCTAAGTGGTCAGCTTCGCCTGATACACGCAGAGTCCGAAACCTTTCGACAGGCTTACCCGAGCGATGCCGCTTCCGTAGACCTGCCTACGTCCGATGGCTAAAGCATCAAAATCCGCTATCGGATCAGACGGGTTCAAGGCCGTAAGGACCCCAAAGAAAACGTCTATAGGCCAGAGCGTTCATTCTCGGCCCACGAATAAGCATAAACGACGCAGCTTCAAGCGCTACCGGGGCCAAGGAAAGTGAACCTCCCCGCGGCACTTCTGTGTCTGGCGCAAGCCGTTTTCTTCGAGGCAAGAGGAGAGCCGTTTATTGGTAAGGTAGCGGTCGCTTCGGTCGTAATGAACCGCGTCCTAGATCCACGTTTCCCGGACGAAATCTGTGACGTGGTCAAGCAGGGACCGACCTACAAGTCTCGACCGGAAATACCCGTGCGCCATCGTTGTCAGTTCAGCTTTTATTGTGATGGTAAAAGCGATGAGCTAAACATGGGGCTACAGTCCGCGCAGGAGTCCGTAAATGTTGCGTTGATGATGGCACAGGGCACAATCTTTGACGTGACAGAGGGCGCTACCTTTTACCACGCGGTATATGTCAACCCAGATTGGGCACAGACAAAAGTACGTACCGTTCAAATAGACAACCACATTTTTTACAGGTGGGAATGAAAAAGACAACGGCTTGGACGCCTGAAAAAAAGCAGCGCGTATTTGATATGCTCGACCAAGGAATGACGGGAAGACAAATAGCGGATATTATGGGCGTCACACGAAACTCCATCATGGGCCTCAAATATCGAGAGTATAAGGGTGAAACGGTACGTAAGCGCCCGAAACGCCCTCTCTTGGAAGAAGAAAAGAAACTTTTAGAGGCGGGTACGCACTGGCACCGTAGGTGCCTAAAATGTCTTAACGAGCACGTACTCGAAAAGAACACCTTCCTTTGTAAAGAGTGTAAAGAATCGCCAATTTTTAGTGGAATGGTTTAACGCCCGCTTGACACAATAACTCGGTACAGTCATATTCGGCTTCTCCTCGGGTCTGTGCAAAGCCCCCGGAGAGTTCTCCAAGGTTGTTGAGGGAAGGGTCCTGTTAGTTGGGTAGCAGGGCCCTTCTTTTTTTTGTTGACACCCCTTATATGCGATAATATAAGGGTTGCATTAATCAACCGGAGAACGAACATGCAATACAACGACAAGCCCGATACCGAAGCCGTTGAGAACTGGCCCGAAGCCGTTCGGTGGGTCTCTCACGCCGTAAAGATGGAGTCCGCGCGGCTCATGGAAGAGGGCCAAAGCGGTAGCCCTAATGCTTTCCTCAAGGCAGAGGCCTTACGTAAGGCGTGGAAGCGGATCCTTCGAGGATGAAGCTCTACACGACAGAAAACCAGTATCACGATCTGGCAGAGCTAACCCAGAAGGGCCGGTCGCGCACCGTGGGCCTTCCACGAGTGGCTGTGCGTAATATAATACTGGACCACAGTAGAATGGCTGCGAAGCTTCACCACTTAGGCGAGGCCATCGAACCCGGTAAACCCAACAAGGAGAAATGAGATGGAAGATTTGATTGTTCAGATTTTTATCGAAGGCTTCTTAAAGACAATCTTAGGCATCTAAGATGCCTGTTCTTCATATCCGGCTTGAATGCGAAGCTTGCTACGGTCAGGGAAAGGTTTCTTACACCCCACGCCTTGACCTAGAAAGCAGCGCCATCTGCCCCGAGTGTGACGGCGAAGGGCAGAGCCGGATATGCGAGACCATGTTTGAGGACGCCGACGAAGTGAAAGAGCAGTACGGAAGTAAAGTTCTAAGCTTGGAGGAGATCGATGAAGATTCCGATAACCATTATTGTCGATGGTAAACCCGTAAAGGTTCTGGCAACCCCCGGACGACCCGCGGTTCACGAGCCTTTCCACGAGGAAATTTACGACGAGCAACTGGAGGCGGACAAAGAGACCATCAGGGACGGATGGGTAGAAGAGGTTGCCGACGATTGACACAGAAAGAGAAAACCAGATGGCCGAGATAATACCGTTTCCGAACAGCGGGGTTCCCGAACCGGAGAATCCCGAACCTCCTAAAGGGTCCATCGACCTCACAGAAACAATTTCAAATATCTTTCAGTCTCTCGAAACAAATCTGGCTACGTCTCACATGATGAACGCCGGTAATCTTTCCGAACAAGGAATGGATGCGAAGGATGCGTACATCGTATCCAGCGTGGCGATGATTCAAGCGCTATTGACCATGGCAGCCCAGTATGCCGCCTCTCTCGATAAAACCGAGCCAGTGGAACTGGGGTACACGCTGTCAATAAAAGAAGGCACTGAACCAGCAGACGCGTACGAGTTCTTCGAACACGAGTATACCGCTGCGCTAGTCGATCCCGACGTGCCCGCAATTTACACAGAGGACTGGGAACTTTAATGAGCGACGCAGTAAACAAGCCCGACCACTATGCCCGGTGGGCTATCGAGCCCATTACTTTCATCATGAAAAACGACATGGAGTACTGGCGCGGAAACGTCATAAAGTACGCCAGTCGCGCCGGGTACAAAGCCAAAGAAGGCTTGTCTCAAGAAGAGGCAGAAATCGAAGACCTACGCAAAGCCATCCGGTATTGCGAGATGAGGATCAACCAAATCCTCGGAGAGGAGGAGCTATGAGCACCCAAAAAGCCCTGCTCCTGCTTTTCCTTATCGTTGGATGCCTCGTTTACCTTCATTCGTTTTTTTCATAAAAACCACGGGCGCAAAAACCCCTTGACCGTATGCCGGGAGTCTTTTAATGTCGCATACGTTAACCCCAACCAAGGAGGTCCCGTTATGGGCACGCCGACCGAAACTATCTCCTAAACGCACTACGCCTCGTGGGCATGTCGCTCACGGGGCCATACTCAACCCCACTAACAGGAGAATTACTATGGCACGACTCAGCAGTTCCGAACGCGATACCGTCCTCAAAGGTATCAACATGCTGCGGCGGATTAACCGCGAACTCCTCGACACCTACACCGTCGATATCAAAACCATCAGCGACGCCGAAGACGTGTGGCGCGAGATGAAAGACGTATTCGGCGGGAAAAATTTCGTCGAGCGGATGAACTGGTACAGCGACGTAATCTACAAGACCGACGCTGAACTGGAGGCCGACGAAGAAGCGAGGAGGCAGGAGGAGGAAAAACAGGAGGAGGAAAACGATGTCAGCGTCTAGCGCAGCAGAAATCCTCGGACTCCAGCTCGTGACAAACGAATACCTCGTCCGGAAACTACGCGACCGCGCAACCGACATTGAATGGACCAATGGCGACGAAGCAGAAGCCGAACGACTCCGAGCACGGGCCGCGGAACTCGAACAAAACTGCGCCAAAGCGCGATGGGTAATTTGACCCTATTACGGTGAGGCCCATTATGAGCTTTCTCCCAACGGTGCGAAAGCGATGAAGCAGTCCTGAATGATCGCGGGCCTCGGCCCTTCCCGGGTTACTTTCAGCGATTAAGGCTGCAACCGTCTTTTTACCCCATCCGGCCACTCCGTCCGGGTGGGGTATTTTCAACCGACGCTGAAAAACAGTGTTAAATGACAACCGATGCTGAAAAACAGTATTAGATGCTGAAAAACAGTGTTAAATGACAAACGACGCTGAAAAACAATGACTTAGGGTGCGACAATATGTCGCATTTACATATGGGATAAGATGTGATATTATAGGACATAATAAAGAAGCGCCCGACCGGGGCGAAGCGGACTATTTTTCGCAGTGCGATGGCCGCCTCTCTGACCCCCGGCGAAAAGCGCCGCCGCTCTTTGTCATTGTGAATACGTCCAGCTTCTCAAACGAGCCGTGGGCTTCTTACAAGGAGATAACCATGGAATACGAACTAGAGACATACGAGCTTGTTCAAGTTAAAGGCGGCAAGCGACGAAAGATTTGCGAACTCCAAGAAACAGACCCCAACAACTGGCGCTTCGCAACCAAAAGTCTTTTAGACAATCCGGTCTTCGACCTGACCGACTCCGAAGCGTCCCAGATGATGCGCGACCACCTCGACGAGTACCTGAGCTTCACGAGAGGTTAGCCCATCCCTCTCATCCAAAAATAAGAAACCAGCCACCGCGGCCCACGGTTCATTTGAGAAGCTGGACACCGACCTGTTGAGTGGCCCGTGGACCTCGGACCATGGAGAACCAAATGACAGACCACATACTTAAAAACGGATACACCTTCCTCGCCGTCTCGGGCGGCTACTACGGAGGGTGGGCTAAGGCCCTTGACCCTGTAACTGCCATCAAAGCCGCAGTAAAAGAATACGGTGCCAATACCCTTGGGAAGAAAGACGGCATCGCCGTCACGGTAATGTACGGCCCAAGCGAAACGCTGAATTGCGGAGATATGGGAGGCTTCACGTATAAAGCTACCCCGGAAGAGAGACCAACCCCGATAGGGTTGTTCTTCTGCAAAGGCCGGACCATCAAGCCGATGAAAAAAGGCGACATGAATCCGGACCATCCAGATCATGAAGAGTGGATGGACCAGACATTTAACGACATCGAAAAGAATGTCGCGTACTGGATAGAAAAGAACGAGAGCGCAGAAAAAGAAAAGGCAGAAAGCGATCTGCGTGAACTCGTAGACGAACTAACCGACCACTAACCCTTAATCAGTAACCACGGCCCACGGGCCTCTCAACAGGTTGGAGTTATTTCCCATATATATACCCCCTCCCAAATTATTTTTTTCGAAAAAATTATTTTTGACGTGGAACCGGTGGAACCGTGGAACCTTTGCTCTGTAACCCGCAGTATTCCTCACTTTTTAGGTTCCATTTTAGGGTTCCACTAGGTTCCATTAACTCGATGATTCGATAGCATTTCAAAATGGTTTTTCAAAAAAATTGATTTATCCCCCTAATATATATAGAGAATAACTGTCGAACTCATGCGAATTAACTGTAGAAAGAAATCCGGTGGGAAAGCACAAGGTTAAGAAGTCTGAAGCAGATCCGAACTGGGTCGAGACCCGAGGCCGTAAGCCTCTTTCTGTAAACACCAAGTTGACGAGAAAGCAGGAGCTTTTTGTTAAAGAGCTTGTCAGCAAGGACGGGCAGATCACGTTGAGGGAGGCCGCCATCAACGCAGGATACCCTGCCAGCAGCGCTCACAGCCGCGCCTATGAACTCACCAACCCGGACAAGTCTCCCCACGTCGTCGCGGCCATTCGGGCCTACAGGGCAGAACTTGATGCCAAGTACGGGGTGACGTATCAGCGGCACCTGCGTGACCTGCAAACGATTCGAGACATGGCGCTTCAGAACGGCGCTTATTCCGCCGCTGTACAAGCGGAGTATCGCCGAGGTCAGGCGCAGGGCGATATCTATGTCAGCAAAAGCGAGATTCGGCACGGGTCGATAGATTCCATGTCTAAGGACGAAGTACTGAAAGCCCTAGAGGAGATAAAGCAGAGCCATGCCCCGATCACCATCGACATCACTCCCGAAGAGTCGGACAATTCCGCGAACCGCGGCAAAGCGAGAAAGCGGCTTGTGGAAGATAATGAAAGAGGGGATATCGAAGAGCTCCCGGAAATTGACGATGACGAGGCTGGAGACGTGGGCGACGCCGGGGGTTCCTGACGTCGTAATTCAAGACGAGAACGGCCTGTTCCATTTTGTCGAGCTAAAGCACACGGGAGGCACCGCCATAGAGTTATCCCCGCATCAGGTAACGTGGATGGATAACCACAAGAGCGGAAGCGCGTGGATATTGGTGCGGCGCTCGACCTCGAAGGACGGTGATTCGATCCGCGTCTACCATGCTTCGAAAGCCGTTGATGCCCGGATGACCGGCATAAAATGCCCGGAGGATTTATTCGAAGAGCCGCCCTTCGATTGGGATAGAATTATGGGCTTGATATGTCCGCTCTAATCGCATAGACTCCCAACCCTCAACAACCGATGGAGATAGTTATGAGTTACAAACCTGTTTTTGTTATGGGCGACGGTGAACGCGTTTCGAACGCCCAGCGGTTTAAAACCGAGGAAGAGGCCTTGCTTGCTGCCTTTACGAGATTCCGCGCATGGACCATGCCGGTCGATTATGGTGCTGACGAGTCCAGAGATCCGGTAAATTATCGCTGGGACGAGAATCTCGCCGCTGCGGTTTGCTTGGAGGCCGCCTAATGTTTCTGTTCAGCATATTAGGCCGCCTGCTATACGGTCCCGACTGGAAAAAATACGCGAACGCCAAACCGCCGCGCACAACGCGACGACGAACGCGACGACGCAGTTATTAAAAAAGATTAAGCCCGGTATTGACGCCGGGCTTTTTCTTGATCTAATGTATGCGAGTTAACCCATACCACGGAGAAAGAACATGTTGAATTGCACCGCCGCCAGCCGCGCCAAAAAAACCGCCGGGCTTGCTGTCACCTATCGCGCCGCCCCCGGCGATATGTACGGCACCTGTCCGGACACCTGCCCGCTAAAACCGGTCGAAACAAAAACTCGCGAGATAGACCGCGAGTATGAGAGCGCTGTCCGGCATTCCGTACCGAAACGCGGGCTGGCGTTTTTGTTTACGCATTTCGCCCCGCACCTATGGGCCGAACGCAACACCGGCGACCGGGCACAATGCACGTTTAATTATTCCGCCCCGACCCTCGAGGCCGCCGCAAACGAAACCGCGCTAGGCAATGCCAGCGTGGCCGTCGTGCCCGCCGATTATTGGAGCGACCGCGATAGCGACAAGATAACAATCGCGAACGGCGTCCGTGGCGTACGCTGCCCCGACGAGACAACCGGGATCGGCTGCGCCAGTTGCGGCGGCGGGCGTCCTTTGTGTTCTCGCGCCGACCGCGAATATTTCATTGTTTTCACTGCGCACGGCGTATCTAAACGAAAGGCGGGAGACAATGCCGAGCGGGGCGGATGCTATGCGGGCGGCGGTAACGTCGCCTTGCATTGGCGCGGTTTATCCAATCGCGAAGAGCCCGCCGAGTCTGACGCCGCCGCGCATCGGGATTTCGTCAAAACGCTGCGCCCTCATACTATTTTGAGGGCTCACATTGCGGGCGATATCGGGCGCGTTATTGCGGCATAAAATAAACCGTTGACACAGTACGCGACATTATGCGAGAACATCGGGGCGGGGTAATTCCGCCCCGTTTTTTTTATCACGGAGAACTGAACAATGGCACACGAACTTGCAACACAAGAAGACGGACGCATCGCGATGGCATATCGGGAGACCGACGCGGCCCCATGGCACGCGCCGGAGACC
>Ga0181592_10001792_pt1 | contig 17537 bp, 22 predicted proteins | sample 071ome_20_FD_133755 | JGI IMG/M metagenome (GOLD analysis project Ga0181592, IMG submission 133755) | Coastal salt marsh microbial communities from the Groves Creek Marsh, Skidaway Island, Georgia - 071412BT metaG (megahit assembly) | ecosystem: Environmental > Aquatic > Marine > Intertidal...
CAGCAAGAAGAAGATACTGTGTTTTGGGAAATCTTTGACGAGTTTAAAGACTTTATTGGTACAAAGACTAACTGTACAATGATGCGTCATCCACAACTTGAAGCAGATGATTTGATTGCAGGTTGGGTACAGGCACATCCTAATGACAATCACGTTATTATTAGCACAGACGGTGACTTTGCACAACTAATTGCACCTAACGTAAAGCAGTACAATGGCGTTAGCAATACTACAATCACACACGAAGGTTACTTTACAGACAAAGGTGAGCCTGTGATTGATAAGAAAACTAAGAAAGCAAAACCTGCTCCTGATCCACAATGGCTACTGTTTGAAAAATGTATGAGAGGTGATACAAGTGACAATGTTTTCTCGGCCTACCCAGGCGTTAGAAAGAAAGGTACAAAGAACAAAGTTGGTTTACTCGAAGCATATGGCGATAAATCCACGAAAGGTTATAATTGGAACAATCTTATGCTACAGCGTTGGGTTGATCATAATGGTGATGAACATCGCGTACTAGATGACTACAATCGCAATGTAACACTTTGTGACTTATCTGCACAGCCGACAGATATTAGAGAGATAATTAATAATACCGTTGCAGAAGTAGAACCTAAAGACATTACACAGGTTGGTATGCGTCTTATGAAGTTCTGTGCTAAGTGGGATATGCAACGTATTGCAGATCAAGCACAACTTTATGCAACACCATTACAAGCGAGGTATCCTAAATGATAGTAAAAGCAAAAGAAGTATTAAAAGATAAATTTTGGATTGTTGAAAAAGATGAACAACGAGTAGGTACGTTGTCGTTTAATGACGATCAGTATATGCTTAGTGATGCCAGCGGAACACATTTTTTTAATAAAAATCAATTAAAAAAGAGATTAGGAAAAGATGTTGAATGGCAAAAATTAACTATTAAAGAAAGTCATATTAGAGAAGTAAAAGGTTATCCTACTAGTTGCGATCCTTACAACGATATGTATGATGTAAAACGTAGACTGCCACTGTTTACTAAAAGTGCAAAATCAAAGAGCTTGTATTGTGCTGGATATTATATTATTCACTTTGACAAAGGTTGGGTCAAGTCGTTTTGTCCTAAATTAATTACAGTTGAGCGTTACGAAACAAAAGGCCCTTTTAAAACAGAAATTGAAATGCGCCAAGCGTTGAGTGCCGCTAATGCAAGGTAACTTACTTTTTGTAGGTTGTAGTCATACAAATGGTTTTTGGGGACAACGTCATAAAGACGGCACTCTTGACAAATACATTGGTGACAAGAATAACTACGCTCAAATCTATTCAAACGAGTTAGCAGACGGCCGTTGTTATATCTATTCTAGTGCAGGTGCTAGTAATAATAAGTACCCTCGCTGGATACGACATATGACTAATACGCATAAAGACATTAAAGGTATCTTTGTACAGTCTACCTACTGGGACAGATGGGTAATGGCAGCTGATGTAAAGCAACATCATAGAACTATTGAAGTAGGACACTTTTGTAAAACTGTAAAAGAAGAAGAAAAGTTTATTTTTTATGATGACTGGAATACTACAGACTTTGATGTTGTTGAATGGTTTGAAAAGGTAAAATGGGCTAGTGTTGGAAACTATACAGAAGGATGTCCAGAGTTTAACGGAGGGTATAACTGGATAGGATTTGATACGAACTATATGCATATGAAATTTCATACCGACATTGCTACTCATCTCAAAACAGAAGAATATTTAAAAGACATTGCATTAATTGATGCAATGGTCGATGTTCCTGTGTACGTATGGCGCATCAACGACAGAACTCAACGTGCAGATACATTAGATGTTTATAAAACACTAAACAATGTAATACACATTGAGACTCCTGCAAGTGTTTGGATTAAAGAAAACTTAAATATTGATATAGAAACTATGACGTTAGATGAAGAACATTATAATGAAGAAGCACACAGATTAATTGCTCATCATTTTATTCCGGAGGTATTAAATGGAACCACTTAACACTGCACCTATACAGCAATTTATTTCTCAAGTTAAAGGGGCTGACAGTAGTAATGCTAGAGAAGTAAAGTTAGACATTCAAACTGCAAAAAGACTTGCCTTTTCTTTAGGAGAAGTAATGACTCGTCTTAACGGTGACTTAGAACAGTTACTTGCAAAACAAGCATCAGGCGACAACGAAGTCATTCAAATTACAATGGACGGTGGCTCGGGCTGGAAATAAAGTGCGTAGATAACTTCAAAAAGAGATAAATATATGCGTATATAATTTAGGAAAACGCATATGAGTAGACCAAAGCCGAATGTGCTATTAGAGCATATTGATAAGAAAACATACAAGACAGAACAAATTTTACAAGCCGAAGCAATCTGGGCGGTCTTCTACAAAGGCGAACCATTCAATTTGAAATCTGCAAATATGTTAACAAGCTATCCCGGACCTAAGTATAAAAAAGTTTCTTTTTCAAATCCCGGTCACGCAATCAACTTAGCTAAAAAATTAAACGATCTTTTTTCTTGTGACGATTTTGATGTAAGGAAACTAACACAAGGCGATCCGGTTCCGTTAATCTAATGAACTGGAAAGAAACATATACTAAAATTTTTTTAAAGCAACTAGATAAATCATATGATGAAGTTGCCTTAAAAGAACATATGCCCCAATGGTGGCAAAATACTAGAGCAAAAGATGAAGGCGGTCTTCGTTTAACTGACGAAGGTTTAAGAATGATCACTCAAGATCTTCAATTGTCAACTTACGATGTACCGTATCCTGTAGATTTTGATCTTACTACGCAAGTAGTTCTATTCCTAGACAAATTTATTGACTGTCCTTATTATATGGGCCGCAAGGGCATCACAGTAACGGACGAAAAGAAAGCATTAGAGCTGCATCTTTTCTCCGGAGACATCCGCAAATATGGTCTTATCAAAGCAATGAAGCGCCAAGAAAAAGATTAATTTTTGGTAAAATAGTGGTTGACCTTTAGGTTAGTTTAACGTATACTATATACATAGTAAGAAATTAAGCACTGATCTACTAAGAGGAATACATTATGGAAGCGACAGCAACCCGCACAGTAACACCTAATAGCGCAAAGTCTGCTATTAAACACGCACTAGTAAAACGCCGCCCAATCTTTCTTTGGGGACCTCCAGGTATTGGCAAGTCAGACATTGTAGCACAGATTACAGATAGTCTGCCTAACTCACATTTGATCGACATTCGCTTGTCACTTTGGGAACCTACAGACATTAAAGGTATTCCTTATTACTCTGCAAACGATAACGCAATGGTGTGGGGCGCACCTAGCGAACTTCCTACAGAAGAGTTTGCGGCACAATATGATAACATTGTTATCTTCTTTGACGAAATGAACTCGGCAGCGCCAGCAGTACAAGCGGCAGCATACCAGTTGATTCTTAACCGTCGAGTAGGACAGTACAAACTTCCAGACAACGTTCTTATTGTTGCGGCAGGTAACCGCGAAGCAGACAAAGGTGTAACTTATCGTATGCCTGCTCCGTTGGCTAACCGCTTTGTACACTTAGAGCTTGCAGTATCGTTTGATGACTGGTTTGGCTGGGCTGTTGAAAACAAAATTCACAAAGACGTAGTTGGTTTCCTTAACTTTAGTAAAAAAGACCTTTACGACTTTGATCCAAAATCTCCAAGTCGTTCTTTTGCAACACCTCGTTCGTGGTCGTTTGTTTCAGAACTGCTAGAAGATGAACTTGACGAAAATACAACTACAGATCTTGTTTCAGGTTCAGTAGGTGAAGGACTTGCAGTCAAGTTTATGGCGCACCGTAAGGTTGCGTCTCAGATGCCTAATCCAACTGACATTTTAGATGGTAAGGTAAAAGAGCTGAAAACTAAAGAAATCAGTGCAACGTATTCCTTAACGGTTTCACTCTGTTACGAGTTGAAGGAAGCATCTGATAAGGGCGATAAAAAGTTTGATGACAAAGTTAACAACTTCTTACGTTTTGCAATGGACAATTTCGAAACTGAACTAGTTGTTATGGGCATCAAACTTGCTCTTACACAATACGGCTTGCCAATTGATCCAGACGAAATTGAATGTTTTGATGAATTCCACGAGCGTTTTGGCAAATATATCCAAGCCGCTCAGCAAGCATAAACATAAAATGGACAGAGAAATCTGTCCATTTTTCTTGACTTTTATATCGTCTTATCGTATAATTAATTATATAGAGTAAGAAAGAGGACATTGTAATGAGCGTAGCAGGCACTAAACATTGGACACCCGATCCAGATATTACTGAAGAAGCACTTCTTGCAATGCGTGAGGAAACACTCGAACGCATTATTGTTGCACGAGTAGGCTTGCTACTTCGTCATCCATTTTTTGGTAATATGGCAACTCGTTTGCGTATTATGGCAGCAGATGATTGGTTGCCTACTGCCGCTGTAGACGGTCGTAACTTATACTTTAACACACAATTCTTTAACGCAATGTCAAACAAAGAAATTGAGTTTGTTATTGCACACGAAATTCTACACTGTGTATTTGATCACTTAGGACGCCGTGAAGACCGCGATCCTGTACTTTACAACATTGCCGCAGACTACATTGTAAACAACTTGCTAGTACGTGATCGTATTGGCGAAAAGCCTAAGTTAGTAGACTGTTACCAAGACTTTAAATACGAAGGTTGGCAATCAGAAGCAGTATACGACGACTTGTTTGAACAAGCAAAACAAAACGGTAAAGAGTTCCTTGAGCAACTAGGCGAATTGCTAGACGAGCACCTTGATGCAGAAGATGGCGATGGTGCATCACCTGGTGATGCTGAAGGCAAAGACGGTAACGGTAATACTGTCAGTAAGAAAAAACCTAAGTATTCTAAAGAAGAAATTAAAAAGATCAAAGACGAAATCAAAGAAGGTATGTTGCAGGCAGCACAGGCAGCAGGTGCAGGCAACACTCCAGGTGAAGTACAGCGAATGATTAAAGAGCTTACTGAACCTAAAATGAATTGGCGTGAAATTATTCAACAGCAAATTCAGTCTACTGTTAAGCACGATTTTACATTCCAGCGTCCAAACCGCAAAGGTTGGCAGAGTGGTGCAATTCTTCCAGGACAAAACTTTGATCAGCAAATTGATTGTGTAGTTGCACTTGATATGAGCGGTTCAATTGGCGATGCTCAAGCAAAAGACTTCTTAGGTGAGATCAAAGGCATTATGGAACAGTTCAAAGACTACAATATTAAAATTTGGTGTTTTGATACTGCTGTATACAATGAACAAGAATTCACAGCAGACGGTGGCGAAGATCTACTAGACTACGAAATCTTTGGCGGCGGAGGCACTGATTTTATGGCTAACTGGGAATATATGAAAGACAACGATATTGTTCCTAAGAAATTCATTATGTTTACAGATGGTTATCCTTGGGATAGCTGGGGAGACCCAGACTACTGCGATACAGTATTTGTAGTACATAGCCATCACGATAAAAACTTAGAAGCCCCATTTGGCGTAACAGCACACTATGAGAATGCAGCTTAAAGAACCAAATCCATTAAACTTTTATGAGGCGAGGCAGGTATCTGTCCTTCCGCCTCACTTTCAATCTATTAATCTACATATAACGCTATATAATTTAGAAGACACGTTTATTAAGTGGATTAAAAACAATTTAAAAGGTAGATTTTATTGTGCAAGAGCAATTACTCTATCTTCAGAAAATCAGTTTCAACAAACTATCAAAATTGGTTTTGAAGAACCAAAAGAGCTTTCGTATTTCACTTTGGCGTGTCCTCATTTGAAATACAAGTAAATAAACATAGCATATAATTTAATAGGAGATATTAGTATGGCTGACGAAACTACTAAAGACGCTGCACCAGCACCTGAAGCGGCACCTGCAGAAGAAAAACAACCGCAGGGCGCAGAGCTAACAGTACAGGATTTGCAAGCGTTAAGAAACATTATTGATGTTTCTACACAACGTGGTGCATTTAAAGGTAATGAACTTATGTCCGTTGGACAAGTTTATAATAAATTAGAGGCATTTTTAAGTGCAGTTGCACAACAACAGCCTCAAGGAGAGTAAATTATGGCGATTAAGCACGTAGGTAGAATGACTAAAAACAAACGTAAGGTTGTTGTAGCATATCGAGTAGTTCCTGGTGAAGGTGAATCAGAGAATGCTATTGTAGTTACTACTGAGAATTTAGATTCAGCAGATCACGATACGCTAATGAAAACTGTAGAATCAGATGCTGGACAATCAGCAAATGAATTTGCAGATGTAATGGCACGTACACGGTTAAGTGACGGACGCAATATGCTTGCGGCATTCCATACCACAGGTAAAATGGCAAAGGTAAGACAAGCAGATGTAGAGATGACTCCGGATACACGGACTGTCATTAATCTTGCTGAACTAAACAAAATCATTGCTGAACAAAAAGGCGTAACTGTTGCAGACCTTGCAGTCACAGATACAAGCGCACCTGCAAAACGAGAAGTTGTTGCAGAAAATATTGATCTAGATAAAATTGATACTCCTGTAGAAGTTCAAGAAGCGGCGCAGGATGCACAAGGAGAACTTTTAACTGACGAAGAAATGGCGGCTAAATATAGAAGCGATGCTGATAGATTATTCAAAGAAGCTCAAGCATTGCGTAAGATGGCAGAAGAGCTCGTGCCAACTAAAAAGAAGACAGCCAAAGTAAAGTCAGAAGAAAGTGCCTAGTGATAGATCTAAGAAGTTACCAGCAGATGTTATAAAACAATGGCCAGAAGTATTAAAAGATATTGATATCGACGTAATTCCTTTAGAGTATTTAGAATCTGTTAGAATTACGTTTACTGATGGCAAGATATGGGAGATCGATACTCAACGAAATCCCGAAGAAGTAGACATTGAAACTGCTGTAGAATCCCTTATGGAAGAATACGAAGATGTAATTCAGAGCGTGGACTTCCGGCTGGATACCATACGAGTTAAAAAAGATATTAAGAAAAGAACTGCGCAATTTCTAAAGAAAAGAAGCTGAGTGATTATTTGTGTTGAGGATAAATACTATAGCAAAATCATTCCAGGAGTGAAATACAGATGGCATTACAGATAAGACGCGGGACAGACGCTGAAAGACAGAGCATTACACCAAAAGAAGGTGAGCTCATCTATGCGATTGATACCAATCGACTATGGGTCGGTGGTAAAATTGCACCTAGTCAATCTTTAGAACCAGGCGGAATTTTAGTATCAGGTTCTTTAGTTAACGACACAAATCCAACATTAGCAAGTGATATGAACTTAAACGGTCATAATATTACTGGCACAGGTAATATTAATATTGACGGTACTATTACAGCAACAGGTACAGTTAATTTAGGTGACGGTGTTGAAGATAACGTAGTTGTAGGCGGTCAGATTGGTAGCTCACTCATTCCTGGAGCAGCTGGCGCTTTTGACTTAGGTACAGACACTAGCACTTGGAGAACTGTATACACTAGAGATATTGATGTTGAAACTAGCGTTACCGCAGGTGATGTATATATCAAAGGCAGCATTGGAAAAGATGACAGCACTATTATTTACGACGGTGCTACAGGCGCACTAGCAGTTGGTGCTATTACAGCAACAGGCACAATCACAGCAACCGGAGACATTACAACAAACGGTGCTTTGTCAGCAGCTTCGTTAACAGTAGGTGCTATTAGTGGTGATGTAGTAGGTTCTGTATTTGGCGACGATAGTACTACACTAGTAGATGGTGTTAACAACGTATTAAGCACCGGTGATTTAACAATTCAAGAAGACAGGCTATTTGGCACTCAAGTAACAAGTGGTTACGACAATATTTTAAACGGCCTTGAAAAAGTAGTTATCATTGGTTCAATAAGTGACCCAGGTGCGCTACTAGTTGAAGGTAGCGAAAACCCAATAAACGTTAAAGGTGTAGCTAACGCAACTGTAGGTACTTCAGTTACTATCGAAGCAGCTAGATACACAAATGGAACAAGAGACGTTGTACAAAACGGTGATGTCTTAGGTCAATGGGTTGTTAGCGGATACAACGGTATTGAAGCAAGGAAAGCTGGTATTATTCAAACAACAGTTGAATCTGTTCCAGACGGCAGTGGTAATTTTGCTTCAAGAATGCAAGTCGGTGTGCTACAAGAAACTGGTCTGTATAGTCAATTTGGTTTTGAATCAGATGGTAGATTTAGTTGTATTGCTAATACGTATACTCCGTTACCAGATGCTGTAATTGGAACACTAGTTGTTCCAGAAGGCTCAGTTGGTTACGGTACAGATAAAGATGCATTAGTTGTTTATGACGGCGTCAACTTTAAAACAGTACCAACATTTGTTGGTGTTCCAAGCGGTCCAACTGCAACTGGCAAGCAAGGACAAGTATCAGCAGATGCAGATTATATGTATATTTGTCATTCCGACGATAACTGGATTCGTGTAGCCAAAGACGGTACCTGGTAAAAACCACTCTAAATAAATAAATGCAGTAACTATCAAGGAGACTGCATTAATGGACCTAAAGCCACTAGACGAAATTTATCAAATGAAAAAAATCTGGCGCGGAGATGAGATTCCTGTCGCCAGTTATCTTATGAGCTATCAAGAAGCACTACGTGAAGAATTCCTAAGAGGATTTGAGAGTGTTGAGCAGGCTTGCACAAAATACACAACCGACAACACAGATTTAAGAATGTTTGGTGTTGGCTTAGACGAAACTATCCAAGGCGTTGAAATTAAAAATCCAGAAACAGGTGAGTTTGAAAGAAATCATTCTGGCTGGAAAAGCATACAATTTAAGTATGGTCGTCACGACGAAATGATTGACTTTGAATTTAAACGTAGCGATGGTGACAGAATTGCAAGATTGTATCCTACCGCACACAACCTAGTGAAAGAATACGGAGAGTTTTGTCCTATTGCTAATTACAGTATTCTTGCTCCTCAAACTATTTTAAACAGACACAGTGGCCCGGAAAACAGAGAAGGTAAATTTATTAGAATTCATATTCCGTTAATTATTCCCGAAGGCGATATATTCTTAGAAGCTAGTGGTGAAGAAGTCACTTGGGATAATATTTGGGGATTTAATAATCAACATACGCATAGTGCATATAACTTTTCTGATGAATGGCGTGTAGTGTTTATGATTGATTTAGATATGGCACACATTGGAATGGAACCGCAAGCACCGTATGATCCTAGTATTGACTTAGCAGAGAATGCAGTAAGATATGATAGAAAATATTATGATACTCTTAGAGAACAATACGGAGCAAAGATTTAATGGAATATATACCAACAGAAAATGCGCTAAGAGCGAGAGAAAGAGAAAAGCAAGACTCATTAAAACTAGTAGAACATATTAGCTCACAACGTAAATTTCAACTTGAACATTTTATGGGAGGCGATCCTAGAATGCTTGATGTTGAAAAACAATTTGGCAAGTACTTAGCAGTGCCACTTGATATTCCTAAATTTGAATTTGATGACCCTGAGCATTTTAAAGATTGGTATTTTAAACACGCTATTCGTCCAGTTAAACAAAAAGGCGACTATGTAGCACAAGACACAGGTTACAGTCCTTTTTATTCTGTAGATTTAATTCAAGAAGTTGGCGACGACTGGAATTTGAATATGCAAACTGAAAACTTTAAAAAAGAATTTCCTCATATTTGGCAACAATTCCACGAAGCATTACCAGTAACAAAAATCTTAACTTTAAATCTATGGTCAAGTGTACAGACATTTTCTGAACACAGAGATAGTGCAGAAATGGTTGATTGTCCAGGTGGATTTAGAATTCCGTTATATGACGAAAATCCAGAGTCAACATTATATGTAATGGATAATCCTACAAAGCCTTATAGCGTGGGAGAGCCTTTCTTTTTGCCCAAGCTAGAAGAAACTAACGCATATGTATGGAACAACTTACGGTGTATGCACGGTAGCGTTAAAGACGAAAACTATTCTAAAATTTTAGCTGTATGTGTAGCTATTGTTGACATTGAAAAGTATGTAGATGTAATGTCTCGCAGTGTTGAAAAGTATAAAGACTATTGTTTAGTTAGTAGCAATACATTGGAAAATTACGTAGATGTTTAATTTTTTTAGAAAAAAGAAAGTTGAAAATATTTTTCATAGGTTTGTAAAAGTTCCGTTTGAACCTGAAATTGATTTATTTGAACGAACTGACTACGATCCTATGTTTTATAGACACGTAAAAGTTGATGACCAAGATGTTAATCCTAAACTAGTAAAATGGTTTGAAGATTTAGGAATTAAATTTTATTGGTTTGAAGCATTTTATACTCCACCATATGGAGGTAAAATTCCTATACATACAGATACTCCAGAAATTTGTGATGTAGTAAAATTAAACTGGACATACGGGGCTCCTGGGAGCAAACTACTTTGGTGGGAGCCAAAAAATGAAAAATATGTTGATTCTTTTCAAACAGAGTTTGGAGCACCTTATCTAACTATTAAAGAAAAACACGCTAGGAAATTGTTTGAAGCTGAAGTTAAAAAGCCTAGCCTTGTTAACATAGGTATGTTTCATAGTACATACAATCCTACAGAAGAGGGTCGTTGGACTCTAAGTTTACCTTTAATGAAAGAAGATGGTTCAAGACTATTATGGAATGAAGCCATTGACATTTTAGGAGAACATTTTGACGAAGAGCAATACTAGTGCAGTAATTGGTATTGGCGATAGCTGGACACAAGGCGAAGGCGGCTACCCTGAACACATCTGGAAAGAGAACAATGGCCGTATGCAGAAAAACATATACGAGTCAAAAGATCTTATTCCAATAGAACACGAAAATAGTTGGGTTAGGAGATTAGCAGACTTACTAGACTATTCTCCAGTTAACCTTGGACAACGTGCTATGGGCAATAGAGGTGCTGTAAGAACTCTATACTTAAACGACTTTACAAACTACACCAACGGCGTTGTAGCATTAATACTAACTGGTTTTGATAGATTTGATTTGTTTGCTCCGCATTGGCAAACTGATCACTATCAATTTAAAACATTGTGGCCTTTTTTAAATCATAAAGAAGAACATATATTTTACGGCAAAAACTTATACAGTGAAGAAGCTGCCGCAGTAGAAACAGCGTGTACTATAATTGAAGCTCAAAACTTTGCTAAAATAAACGGGTTTGATTTTATCTTTGGAAACGGGTTTGAAGTCCGCGGCGAAGAATATTTACGACATATGTGTCCTGAAGTTGCAAACAAAATAGACTGGAATAGATGTATACATTCTCATACTGACTACGGATGTTTTGCACAATTATTTGTTAGACGAGACGGGCTATGAGCAGAAGATTATGAAACTGTTTCAAACTATTACCCTAATATGGAATGGCCTGCAACATATATGACTAACGATATGCATCCTACCATTGAAGGTTATAAATTAATTGCAGAAGAATTTAAAAGGATCTTTTATGTTTAGTATTTTTAAAAGAACGCCTTATGTACATCAATATTTAAAATTACCTGTGATGCCGGAAATAGATTTGTTTGAATTATTTCCTGATAATCCAGATCAACTAAATCACGTAGAAATTGATCCTAAAACAATGCTTAACAAAGAGTTTGTAGACTTTATGGAAAATATACCAGGTTTACGTATTCCTTCTTGGGAGGCATTTTACACTCCGCCAGGTGGTGGCATTTGGCTACACGCAGATACAGATCATATAACTGACATTGCTAGACTAAACATTTCGTTTGGAGATGGAGAACTCATTTGGTGGGAACCTAAAAAAGGGTTTACGCCAGAACCAATTACAACTACGTTTGGCGTTGACTATTTGCGAGCTGAAGCACATCAGTGCAATGAAATACATCGAGCAACAACTAATATTCCTAGTATTGTGCAAGTTGGAATGTTACATAGTACGTATTGTCCTGGTCCTAAAGGACGCTGGACCTTAGCAATACCTCTTGCAGAAAGATCAGAACCTAAGCACGTTAATTTTGGATTAGCTGTTGCTATGTTTTCAGATTATCTTTTAAATGTATAAAAAGTAAATCCGCCCCACTTACCTCTAAACAAACTAAAAAAGTTTACACCTATACCAAATATACTAGGAGTTACCTTAAGTAATTTAAACTCTTTAAAACTCTTTTTAGCTTGTCTATGTGTAAAGCTAAGTTCAAATGGAATGTACATTTGATCTAATTCAAAACATACTGATACAAATTTAGGACGAACTTTTCTTTGCATCCATTTACCATATTTGTTATAAAGACCTACTAATAAAAAGTTATGTGTTAAAGATTTTGCCTTTTCAATAGCAGTTTCGTATTCAGGCATATGATGCAAAGAGCCGTTTGCAAACACAACGTCAAATGTATCTTTAAACTTTTTTGTTAAAAAGTTTGCTTTAACCCATTTAATATTTTTGTTGCCTAATTCTTTTGCAATTTTTTTGCCGTGTTCGATAGTATCACTAAAGTCAATGGCTGTAATTTTTAAGTGCGGATTATAATAAGCAATTACATTAGTAACAAAGCCGCTGCCGCATCCTATATCAAGTACAGTAGTTACATCGTTATCTTCAAAAAACTTTAAGTAACGTTCGTATATAAGGACGTCTCCGTGATTAATAACATCGTCCTTTCCGTAAGGCCCTGGAAAAACAACCTTGTCGTAAAACTCCTTGATTTCTTTTTCTTTGGGTGTCATAATAAATCCTTAATTTTAAATGGTGGTTTTATAAAACCAGTTTTTTCTAATTTCATAATTTGTCGAATCATCTTTCTGTGTTTTTTTGCAAATTCTTCTTGCAAAAAAGGTTCATAAAATTTATCTAACAAATTATCATATGTATGTTCTATTCTATAAATTTTTCTATCGTTTGTTTGACCAACACGTCTATGCAATGTAATACTATTATCAAAAGTTAAAAAATCACCGTCTTGTTGATACCAGTGGTCATATATGTACTTTTTGCTAAACAGCTCTTTAGAAATAGCATTAAATATTTTTTGACTTTCTTCCTGTGTTGCACCTTGAATACTATGCATTGTTGGCGGTGCAAAATGTAAACCTTTGATGCCTCCTGGACTTTGAATAACCATTGGAACAGGAGTATAGTCTTGTGGACACATTTTAAATTTTAATACTGCTTCTTCGCTAGGCCTAAACGGAGGATCAACATCTGCACTATCATACTTGTGTAGTACAATCATATCGTCTAGTTCTGATCTAAAGCTCTCTGATACGCTTTCGTAATAGTCTGCGGTGTTTACAAAGCCCGTAGCAGTGCCTACAACGTTCTCTGCTGCTAGTAAGCTAACAGCGTGTTCAAATACATAGTTACCGCTGCTATGCATATGCCAGTCAAGTTCTTGCCCTCCGTAAAGACCATACTGACCTTTTTCATCTTTTGACGAGCTAAAAAAGTTTACACTCTTTCCGTTGTCTGTTGTAATGCTTGCTTTATATAAAATATCTAATATATCTTTATCTACATCTTCAATAATAGGTAAATCAGCAAGAACTGCACTTTGAAACATTTTCCAATCTAGATTGTATTTTTTAAGCAATGAATATTTAAGACCCCAAAACTCAGGACCCCATTGATGTATTAGTTTAGAAAATGTATCAACATTACAATTACTACCTCTTACAACTGTAACTAAATTTTCCAAATGTAGTTTACCAACCTCCTTCCATTCTTCAGGAGTTATGTTGTTTACATCTAAATCATCTATAATGATTCCGTAATTACCAACTGGAAATTTTGTTACCTTCATAAACCAATCGACCTTCCTATTAAAAATTTGACCTTAGTATATGTTTCCATTTGTGTCATTAAAAAGTCAACTATATCTTTCATAGTTTTTTCTGGTGCTTTAAGATGATCTATTACATTATTACTGTAACTTGTATATCTTGTAGGCGCCCATTTAGTAGTATGTATGTTGTTTATTGTAATAACTTTATTAAATTCTTTATCAATGTCTTTTGCTTTTAAATAAGGAAATTCTTCAATAAGCCAATCTCTAATATAATTTCTATTGTCATCTAAATGATAGAAAAACTCAAGTACCAATGTGCTATAAAGAGGTGCAAGTGTGTCAGGATACTCTAATGCTGTATTACTAATTTCACTTTCGTCATCGTAATATTCAGCAAATATATAATTTACACGATCATTATATGCTTTTAAACTTGGACCGCACTTATCTGTTTTTAAAAAATCATTATAAAACTTTTTAACAAAATCTCCATAACCAATTTTTGAAGTTTTAAAAATTTTTTTAATAGTTTTTTCTAGTACGCCAGTAGCCCAGAATCCTCGCTGTATTGAAAATGCCATCCACATTTCTTTATAATCTTCTTTTGTATAACTGTATGTTTCAACTACAACTTCGCTTTTTCTTAAAGTTGAGTTATTGCTTTGCATATTGTTATACTTGTTAACTGTTTTCATACCCATTCTTTTTCGATAGTCTCTATCGTAACTAGGCGTTTCAGGTAACAAATGCCAATTGTATAAACAAATGTCCATATCGTTTTCAGTGTATACGTTTATTTCGTGATACCACTTTTCAGGAGTTATCCCCGGTAATCCTGAAATACATTCTGCATACGACGAAAATCCATAATACTTCTTTAAATGATTTGCTAGATAAACGTGTTTTTCAAATGGAATGTCTGATCTTTTGATATTTTCTAATACATCTTTATGAATACTTTGTATACTGGCTTTATAACTTAAATCCCAAGTTAAATTATTTTGTGCGTCAATATCTAAAATTTGTTTGATAACTTCAGTATGCTTTTCAGTTTTTGCAAAACCTCCAAAGTACAAATGAAAGAATCCAGGATTCTTTTGTTTACGTTCGGCCATATATTTTATGATTTCAACATCACGATCACCTAATATACCAAAGTTAGCATCGCATAAGAAAACATAACCGGCTTGACACTGTTCTACTACATCAATATCTTCTTTTACAAATTGTAAAGATTTTTGAATTACTTTAGATCCAATACCACCTCCCCAGTCACAAAAAGCACAACTATACGGGCAGCCTCTTGTTGTTTCAATCTTTCCTTGTACAACTGTGTTTACTGTCCCAGTAGTGTTTCTTAAATTTTGTATTTCGTGTGCAACTTCTAGTATTACATCTTTTTGCATACCATATGCACTGTAGTCCCAAAAGAAATCTTTCTTAGGTGATGTCTTATTACTTTTTTGTAAAATTGTTTTTGACTTACTTGGATAAACAACTTCTCTTACTAAGTTCCAGTCAACTTTATTATCGTCTGTTAAGTTGTCAAGAATGTCAGCTATTGTTAATTCGCCGTATTCGCCGCCATCTAAACTTGCATCTAAAAATGGATATGTTTTAAACCAATCCATATCGTGTTTAAAATATTGTTGCGGACCTCCACTAATAATTAAACAATTTGGAAATGTCTCTTTAACCCATTTAGCTGTTTCAAGACATTGCACATCATTCCAAATGTACATACTAATACCAAACACATCAGGTTTAATTTCTAATAATTGTTCTTTAAGTTTTTTGTCATCAAACTCGTAGTTTAATCTAGGATGTACCCATTCATAATCATCAGGTCGTTTGCCTTTAATTTCGTAATAACTTTTACAACTTGCCCACAACAATGGCAAATATATCCCTGACGTGCTGTCCGGCACATATAAGACTATTTTTTTCTTAGACATTAGTTACCTATAGATATAAGGCGATCTTTTTGAAAGTTCTTTAATCTTTTTTCTATATTTTATTTTAATATAGAGTGTTCGCACCCAGTTAAACATTTTTTATTATCTCCGCTAGTTTATCTGCAATTTTTACGTGTGCAGCCTTTTCATAATGAAATCTAGGTAACACTGCATTATCTCCAACAATATCTCTCATTGTTCCACCGAGCGGATTATATTTGTAATGGCTTGTTGATATATGCTTACTAAAGTTTGGACTGTATTGAGGATCTACAGCATCAGTAATTGAAAATTTGCTATCAGCAAAATTTGCCCAGTTAATACAATCTACATCGCACCATAAAATATGTGCATCAATACCTTTAGCTCTCAAAATATCAGCTGCATAATATAGATATACGTGATCATCATAGGATAAAATAGTTTCATTATAAAATTCAAGATAAAACTCTTTTAATAAATTGTCTTGTCTTTTTGTTAATCTTTCATCATTTGCCATTGGATGAACAACAAAACTACCAACTGTTACATCATTTCCATCTTCTTTATATTTGAGTAATAATCTGTTATGAGTTGTAAACTGAATAAAAACTGCAATGTTTTCGTAGTTTTCATCAGGAAACTGTGCTATAGCTCTGCAAGCAATTTCTTTGTTAGAAATTCCCGGGATGCCGTGATTCTCAAATTTAATACCAAGCTGATTTCCTGTCAACGCAGGATACGAGTTTGCAATATTGTAAAGCCTAACTTCTTCATCGTCAACTCCTTGAGATGCTTTTCTTGCTTCTTTAAAGTCTAACGATCTATAGTTAGGTACGTGAGCCTCTTCCCAAAGTTCATTACCTGCGGTTACACTGCAACCAAAAAAGTGAAGTTCATTGATCATATAGTCACCAGTTCTCCTTAATATGTGTATATTTACCACTAAATACAACTGTCAACAACATATTTGGAATGTTATGGAAACTATTAGACTTTTATGGCTTTTGGGAAAAGTACAAGCACCGGTGTATGCATTAGGAATTTTCGGGCTTATATATTATTGGGACCTATCTTATCTTTGGTTACTACTTCCTGGGTTTATTTTTTGTGGAGTAATTGGTTTAGAAATAGCACAACATAGATATTTTTGTCACGGAAGTTTTACTGCAAAGCCGGGTATTTATTGGTTTTTACTTTTTGCTTCTATATTTTCCGTAGGTGGAGGTCCATTGTATTGGAGCGCACTACATAGGACACATCATAAAACTGCTGATACAGAGTCTGATCCGCATCGTCCACACGATCAACCTATTCTTAGTTTTCTGCATTGCAATGATAGATCAAGAAGTGAAGTAAACTATAGAAATGTACAAGACCTTGTACATAAGCCGGGTATGATATTTCTTGCAGAACACTATAGTAAGGTATACTTTACAACGTTAGCACTAGTAGCACTAATTAGTGTTAAATTTTGTTTATATTTTTTAGTACTACCTGGACTTATTACACTTTGGACTTCTGGCATCGTAAACGTACTAGGACACAGAGGAGTAGGCTATCGAAACTTTGATACACCTGATACTAGTAGGAATAGTAAAATTTTAAACTTAATTACTTTTGGCGGCGGCAATCATCATAACCATCACTACCGTCCTTGGAGTTACACTACGAAAGTACATTGGTACGAACACGATTTGTCAGGATGGATTATTAAAAATTTTTTAGCAAAAGAGGTGAAAACTTAATGTTACTATTTTATGTTATTCTTTTACATATACTAACAGCAGTAGGATTTTATTTTTTATGGGA
>Ga0181592_10001795_pt1 | contig 17529 bp, 15 predicted proteins | sample 071ome_20_FD_133755 | JGI IMG/M metagenome (GOLD analysis project Ga0181592, IMG submission 133755) | Coastal salt marsh microbial communities from the Groves Creek Marsh, Skidaway Island, Georgia - 071412BT metaG (megahit assembly) | ecosystem: Environmental > Aquatic > Marine > Intertidal...
CGTTGTGCTCGCGCAGCCAGCTGTCTGGTGGAGGCTTCACGCCCCCACCCCGAACTGTCCGTTCACGACGTGCCAGTCCTCAAGCTCGCTGACAAGCCCATCGAAGTCCTCGCTGGGAGGCAGCACGGCCATGGCGGCCACGACCAGCTCCTCGTCGAACTCCTCGACCAGCGCCTCGATGTAGTCGGCGCGGCTGTCGTAACCGTGGTCCTGATAGACCTCGATGGCGATCGTGCGCTCTGCGTCGAGAGCGGCGCGGATCTTAGGTGATAGCTTCATTGGGTGTTCTCCCTCACTTTGATGTCGACCATGCGCTGGGTGGCGCGGTACTGGATCGAGCTGGCTTGGTGGTAGTCGGCTTCCTCAAGGATCTCGTCGATCAAAAACGAACGCTCGATGCGCTCTTCACTCTCGGACTTAGCAGGCGCAAACTTACGTTCGATGTCTGCGCTTACTACAGCAGCCACAGGTTCTACCGCAGGTGCGGCAGGTTCGTCCTGCTTGACGACGCTGCCAACCTGCTGGTTGAGAAAGTCGCACAGGCCTGCGTGGTCGGTGGGGACATCGATCTGGTCCCATTTAGATCCGACCCTCTTAGATATCGTCTTGGCGTCAGCCTGGGTGCGAGCCCAGTAAGTTTTTCCGTAAACCGTGGTGATCTTGTACATCTTCATTTGAAACCTCCTCTTGGTCGTGGGTTGACGACTGTACTTACCACGCCTTGTGTGGATAAGCAACCCCTAGTTGTCATCCTGTGGATAAAAAAGTCACTCATCATCCCAGTTAGCTGGGTCGAGCGGGTCAACCTCGCCAGCGTCTGGCCAGTCGATCGACATCCCTGCCGCGACTTCAAAGCCTTTACGCGCATCGGTCAGGTCGGCCAGCTGCACACATCGGATCCGGCTGTCACCTTCTCGCTTCTGCTTCTCATCCAGCAGCAGACCCTCACAGCCTCTCAGGGCTCGCCAGAAATGGACTTCCTTGACCGGCTGCTCGTAGCGGTTGCGGATTGATGAAACGTAGATGTCGTACAGCTGAGCCTTGCTGACCAGGTCGCCCCACTCAAGCCGATCGCCAGCCACTCGGTGCTCTCTGATCTCGCCAGCCATCAGGCAGTTAAACACCCACCCCTCGACCGAGCTCAGGCTTTCGAGCTTCTGCTCTGTCAAAGCCTCGGTCTGCGGAGCGATGCGGACGTTGATCTTCGACAGGTCGAAGTTCTGCAGGTAGTGCATCAAAGAGTTAGCCCCTCCAGTGTGATACCAGCGGTCGAGCGCAGCAAAGTACTGACTGTCCTGTTTGTGAACCGAGCTAATGTCGAACACAGCGAACCTGCGCTCATCCAGACTGGCCGGGACCACCCAGTCCTCGTTCGAGGTGAACAGTACGCGGGTGAAGTTGGGCGCGGTGTAGGCGTCTACGCCCTTGCGCTCGATCGTGAGTTCTGAGTTGGTCAGCAGATCCTTCAGAGCCCCTTCGTTCGACTTCGCCCCCGCCCAGTAAGCCTCGTCAGCCTGCAGAACTAGGCAGTCCTCGAGGTGGCGGTTGAAATGCCCGGTGACGTGCTCGGCTCGGCTCACGATCTTGTGGTGAGCCTTGACCAGACCGCCCAGCAGCTCGCCGAACTTGGTCTTACCTGTCCCTTTCAAGCCTCGCAGCACAAGGCCCACGCCAATCTTGGTCATAGGCTGCTGGATGATTTGAGCGCACCAGGCGATGATGTAGTTGGCGTGGTCGGCGTTGCCGCTCGCCACAACCTCGGTCACGAAATCAACCCAAGGTCGAACGTCCCCCTCCCTTGGCTCGTAAGTCCAGCCGCGCCACAGGTTGTACTTGGCCAAAACCTCTCCGTCTGGAGCGAACGTGAGACCGGCCGCATAGGTGCGACGTTTATCGCTCTGCAGCCACACATCCACGAGGTTGATCATCTTTGGCTTACGGCTCGACACATCGAGGATCTCGCAGTTCTTGTGTTCTTTCTTGAGATCTTCGATCTTGTAGAGCACGATCGAGCCTGTGTTTATGTCTTCGCGGATAACTCTGGCGGACCCCTCGACCTGAACGAAAGCCCAGTTTTCGAGCATGGCAGGAAGCTTCTCGTCTTTGACTTCCTCGCTCACAACCTCAACGCTCTGACGGCGCAGGTACGCTGCGGTGACAGGAACCTTGCTGTGGCTGTCGAAGCTGTCCCAGCGCTTAGCGCACACACCTTCACTGTATTTGCTGCCGCCGCTCGACCACTCGTCCCAGATCTCGAGACCTTCTTCGCTTCCGTCGAACTGGTGGTGCAGCGCCATGCCGACCTTGACCCAGTCGTCGTGATGCTCGTCAGGGTCGATCGCCTCGAGCCACTTCTCGATCTGTTCACGATCGACATCGAGCTTGGCTCTCAAATTAGACAGGTCGTCTGGGTCTACAGCCCCACTGGCGGCTGTCTGGCCTCCCCGCCTCACAGCCTCCCAGCCGCGTTCCTCAGCCCTCTTCTCGAAGAAAGCAACCAGTGCTCGAGCCTGTTCTTCAGATAGCGTCGGCAGATCCTTGTAAGGAACGTCAGCTATACCTACCCCTCCGACCCAGCTGTATTCTCTGTTTGTGTCCGGGTGGATACCGTAAGCCACGAACTGCTGACCGTTTGCCAGAACCTCAACCGCATGGCGGCTGCCTTCCTCGTCCTCGTACTCTGTCGATCGGATCTTCCCGAAAGGCGTCTCCGCTCGGTAAGGCATAATGCACTTAGGCTTTCGGCCGACCCTGATAGGAGCGTCGCCCACATTATCGCGCATCCAGTGAATGAGCTCGTAGTTCAGCTTCTTGTCGTGGCAGTCGATGTCAACGGCGAGCGTTCGGCGGCACAGCACACCCACGCCCCCGTCGGCGTGACCGTTTCCTAACCACTTGTCCACGTCCTCCGAGGTGGCTTGCAGGTTCTGCCAGTTGGAAAGCGAGGGGGCTTTGCGACCCTTCTTGATTGGCACGATGTCGTAGCCGTTGGCTACAAGCTTATGCCCGTAATCCTTCAACAATGTCCTTCTCCTCAGATCTCAGTGGTGCGAACTAACTTTGGGCAAAGCTCCTTCCAAGTCACAGCGCCCTCAGTGAGCAGCTCGATCTGGCAAGCTCGAGCAGCTGGCACTTCGCCTGCGACAATCCACTTGTTTATTGCTTGACGGGTAACGTCCAGCTTCCCGGCCAATCTATTCCACGAGGAAGAAGCGACTAAGGCGGACACCTGCTCCAGCTTCCTCCTAACTTGTTCACGATCTTCCACTTAAACCTCCTGTTTAAGATTGTTGATAAAACGAGGATTGACAACATACGTCCGATCGACGACATTAGTCAACAACCGATAGTTGTCAAAAGTCAGAGGAGTTGTGGATGGCACACGCAGTGCTCGGAGCCTCAAAGGCTCACAGATGGATCGCCTGCCCAGGTTCGATCCGCATGGAAAAAGACATCCCAGATGAGTACAGCCGGTTTGCTGCCGAAGGCACGGCCTGCCACGACCTGTCTGAGAAGTGTCTGCGCGAGGAGCGCGTAGCTCGAGAGTTCATAGGTAAGACCTTCAGTGACTTCGAGGTCACCGAAGAGATGGCCGAGGCCGTCCAGTACTACGTCGACTTTGTCAACATGCAGAAGGGCGAGAAGTTCTTCGAGCAGCGTGTAAGCTATGAGCACATCGCGCCCCGCGGTTTCGGGACAGCAGATTGCCTCGTGTTCAACAAGGACCACGTCCATGTGATCGACGCGAAGTTCGGGTCTGGCGTTAAGGTGTACGCCGACAAGAATGAGCAGCTGATGCTGTACGCGATCGGGGCTGTCAAAGACCTTGGCGAAGACCGCAAGGTCAAGAAGGTGACGCTCAACATCGTTCAGCCTCGCCTCGACCACATTAGCCAGTGTGACATGACGGTCAAAGAACTGCTCGAGTGGGCTCTTGAAGTTGCCAAGCCTGCTGCCTCTCTTGCCATGTCGGAAGACGCACCGCTGAACCCCGGCGACAAGCAGTGCCGGTGGTGCAGAGCCAAGGCTACCTGCGGCGCACTTGCCCGTGAGAACTTCGAGTTGGCCTTCGGTGCGTTCGACAATCTGGAAGAGGTCGACCAGCCCAGAGACCACCACACTCTCACAGCCGACCAGCTGGCAGTCGTTGTCGGCAAGCTCGACCAGATAAGCAGCTGGGCTGACGCAGTAAAGAAACACGCCACGGACCTACTGGCTGCTGGGGGCGTCATCCCCGGCTGGAAGGTAGTGGAGGGGCGGTCAATCCGCCGCTGGTCTGACGAGAAGGCGGCCGAAGATCGCCTAACAGAATTGCTTGGTGCCGACGCTTTCGTGTCCAAGCTCAAGTCTCCCGCACAGGCCGAGAAAGCTCTGGGTCGTGAGGCGAGCGGTGGGATCTTCGATCTCATCGAAAAACCGGACGGGAAGCCGTCGCTTGCTCCAGAGAACGACAAGCGCCCGGCCTTGAAGTCCTATTTCAACAAAGAAAGTGACTAAAATGAGTGAAGTGATCACAGTGAAGAATGTTCGTCTGTCTTTTGCCCAGATCTTTACGCCGAAGGCGTATATGGAGGGGCAGAAGGCGAAGTACAGCTGCAACCTGCTGCTGGACAAGGACACCCACGGCGACCAGATCGCCAAGCTAAAGAAGGCGGTTAAGGCCAAGGCCGACGAGGCTTTCAACGGCAAGCCGCCAAAGGGTCTCAAGACCTGCTTGGGTGACGGTGAAGAGAAAGCTTACGACGGCTATGACAACGCGGTCTTCATCAGCTGCTCGACCCTCAAGCGACCGCAGGTACTCGATCGGGACAAGACCCCGCTCGTGGAAGAGGACGGCCGTCCGTACTCAGGCTGCTACGTCAACGCGGCAATCAGCTTCTGGGCTCAGGACAACCAGTTCGGTAAGCGGATTAACTGCAACCTTATTGGCCTGCAGTTCGTGAAGGACGGAGATAGCTTCGGCTCTGGCGCACCGAGCGTCGACAAGCTGTTCGACGACATTAGCGACGAGCAGGACGCCGACGCCGCCGACGACGATTTTCTCTAAGTAGGGGGTGGGGGTCATAGCGCCCCCACTTTTTTTGTATGCGGATTTCTATCGACTTCGAGACTTACAGCGAGTGTGACATCCGATCGGCAGGAGCTTACGCCTACGCAGAGCATCCGACTACGGAGGCACTGTGTTTGGCTTGGGCAGTCAACGACGAAGACCCTGAGTTGTGGACCCCTGAGATGCCTGCGCCGAAACGCTTGTTCGATCTGATTGCTGACGGAGCCGAGATCTGGGCGTGGAACTCATTCTTTGAAATGGCGGTCTGGATCCGCTGCCTGAAATGGCCAGCAACCAAGCTCAGCCAGTGGAACGACACCGCAGCCCTCGCCTGCGCCCAAGCATATCCTCGAGCATTGGGATCTTGCGGGGCCGCACTGGGTTTGAGCGAGGATCAGGCAAAGAGCAAGCGGGGCAAGCTCCTTATTCAAAGGCTCTGCAAGCCTTACCGCAGCAAGCGGAACAGAGACCCTGAGCTTCTACAGGAGCTTTACGACTACTGCCTGCAGGACGTTAGAACCGAGCGGACTATCCGCCAGAGACTGCGCCCCTTAAACGATTTTGAGCAGAAGATGTTTGAGATCGACCAGAGGATTAACTGGCGCGGCGTCCGTCTGGACAAAGCCAGCATCCACCACGCTCTGGCAATCATCGAGCAGGTAGAGCGCGAGAGCAACGAGAGAGTGAAGCAGATAACTAAGGGCGACCTGGCCAGTACCGCTAGTCGAGCCAAAAGCCTGAAGTGGATAGAAGCTCGGGGGTATCAGATGGACAGCTACGACAAGGCGGCTGTCGAGAAGGCTTTGTCGGACAGCAGCTGCCCTTCAATCGTCAAAGAGTTTCTTGAGATCCGTCAGGCTCTGTCGAAGTCCAGCACTAAGAAGTATCAGGCCATGTTGTCCTGCCTCGGCAGAGACGAGAGAGCTCATGGCGTTCTTATTTACCACGGGGCCGCCACTGGAAGGTGGGCAGGTAAACACTTCCAACCTCAAAACCTCCCACGGCCAACCGTAGACCCGCTGCCGGTCATAAAAGCTATGCCTCAGCGAGATCCGAAAGCTCTGGGCCACGAACCCATGGAGGCTTTGTCGAGCTGTCTGCGCGGCATGCTCATTCCCAGCGCAGGCCACCGGCTGATCGCTGGGGACTTTGCCTCGATCGAGGCTAGGGTTCTAGCATGGATGGCTGGAGAACAGGCAGCGCTCGATGCCTTTGTGCAGGGTCTCGACATATACAAGTCGACAGCCAGTCGCATGTACGGGGTCAATTACGATCGCGTGAACTCAGAGCAGCGCTTCTTGGGCAAGGTGGCAACACTAGCTCTTGGCTATCAGGGCGGTGTTAAAGCTTTCCAGAAGATGGCACAGGCTTACGGAAGTGAGGTGAGCGAGGAGGAGGCACTGCAGATCCGAGACGACTGGCGAGAAGCTAACGCCAACGTAGTGTCTCTCTGGTGGAACTGCCAGAAGGCCGCTGTCAGAGCGGTTCACTACAAGACAGAGCAGGACGTTCGCTGCGGATCTTTCCGCATCGAGGGGGAAGACCTTGTCTTTGAGCTTCCCAGCGGACGACTGATTTCGTTCCCCCAAGCCCAGATAGGCAATGACGACTTTGGAAGACAGTCGCTGACTTGTCGAGGAATGAACAACCACACCCACCGGTGGGGAGATGTGTATCTTTACGGCGGCTCGATCGTGCAGTCGATCACGCAGGCCATAGCTCGGGATCTCTTAGCCGAAGCGGTTGTGCGTTTGGAAGAGAACGGCTACCGAGTAGTTCTCACAGTTCACGACGAGGTGGTGTGCGACGTACCGACGATAAGAGGCAGCCTCGAAGAGTTCGAGAAACTGCTGTGCGAGAGACCAGCGTGGGCCAGGGGGCTCCCGATCGAGGCCGAGGCGTACGAGGCCGAAAGATACCGAAAGTAAGAGAGGCGACCATTGAGAAAAAGGTCACCGACTTCGCCAAGTCTAAAGGCTGGATATCTTTCAAGTGGGTCAGCCCAAGCCAGAAGGGCGTACCAGATCGCATTTACTTCCGCCGGGGGGAGATCATGCTGGTCGAGTTTAAAGCACCCGGAAAGCACCCCACAAAGCTGCAAAACCACATACACAAAAAGCTTAAAGATGTTGGCTTCGAAGTTCACGTCATTGACGACATCGATCGAGGGAAGGAGCTGCTGTGTTAACTAGGGACAACCTGCACGAGTACCAGCGCAGAGCAGTTGAGTTTATCAAGGACAACCCTTCAGCCGCCCTGTGGATTGACATGGGACTGGGCAAGACAGTCTCAACCCTCACAGCCTTACAGGATCTTCTGACCGCAGGCGACATACGCAAAGCCCTTGTCATAGCACCTCTACGCGTGGCTCAGCACACATGGCCGACAGAGATTAGCCTGTGGGACCATCTCAAAGATCTCAGCTTCACTGTCCTTTCAGGGCTGCCAGCTTCCAGACGAGCTGCAGCTCTCAGCGAGAACACCCAGATCCACATTATCAACCGTGAGAACGTGCAGTGGATCTGCGACGAGCTCGGCCAGGACTGGCCTTATGACTGCGTAGTGATAGACGAGAGCAGCTCGTTCAAGAACCACGGGGCAAAACGCTGGAAGTCCATGCGCCGGATCCTCGGCCACGTCGACCGCATGGTTCAGCTCACGGGGACACCGGCCCCCAACAGCCTGCTGGAGTTGTGGCCGCAGATATATCTGCTCGACAAAGGTAAACGGCTAGGCAACACGCGATCGAAGTTCCTCGAAAGCTACTGCCACCAAGTTGGAAACCCTCAGTGGAGGCAGTATGAGGTCAAGCCTCACCGGGTTGAGGCACTGTACAAGGCAGTGGCGGACGTGGTTCTGCGGATGTCAGCGGAGGACTACATCGACCTGCCGGAACGAGTAGACAGCGTGATCGAAGTAAGCATGCCAGCCGGTGCGCTTCGAGCTTATGAGGAGATGAAACATCACTTCATAATCGAATGGGACGACGGATTAGTGACTGCGGCCAACGCAGCGGCCAAGGTGAACAAGCTTCTGCAGATATGCAATGGCGCAGTGTACGACGAAGACGACAGCTACCGCGTGGTTCACGACGCCAAGTTAGATGCTCTGCGGGAGATCATCGACACGGCAGGCGAACCTGTCCTGGTAGCGTATAACTTTCGATCGGATCTCGAGCGCATACAGAAGGCGCTGCCCAACGCCGTGGTTCTGGATAAAAACCCAAAGACGATCGACGACTGGAACGCCGGGAAGATCGAAGTCCTACTGGCTCACCCAGCCAGTGCCGGTCACGGCCTCAACCTTCAAAGGGGCGGAGCTCTTATTGTGTGGTTTGGTCTCAGCTGGTCCCTAGAGCTGTATCAGCAGTTCAACGCGAGGCTTCACAGGCAGGGTCAGGACAAGCCTGTCCGCGTGGTTCACGTCACAGCCAAGAACAGCATGGACGCTCTGGTGCTCGAAGTTCTGCAGGGGAAGAAGGAAAGCCAAGACGCTCTACTTGAGTTCGTCAAAGCGTAAGGAGACAGCGAGATGGATATCGTAAACGAGCCGCCACACTACAATGTTGGGTCGATAGAGTGCATAGACTATCTAGAAGACACTCTCGGCGAGGGTTTTACCTATTACCTCGAAGGCAACATCAAAAAGTATCTGCACAGGTGGAGATATAAAAGCGCGCCCACAGAGGATCTCAAGAAGGCGCGCTGGTATCTGGACCGCTTGATCCAGCAGATGGAGAAGGGCTGAGTTACCAGCCCCACCTGCTTGCGTAGATCGACAGCACGCGTGTCTCGAAGTTGATTGATACGATCACGCTTGGCGCTGCCACGCAAGGATCGCTTCGCCAAGAAGCTGCGGTATCTGCGGCACAACGGCGTTGCCTAGCTGCTTGATGCTGTCCACCCGACCGGGAAACCCATCAACCACTCGGTCCACGTTGGGTTCAACTTCCCACTTGGCTTGCTCGCGTCCTTCACAACGGCGCATAGGTAGGAGCGGTTGAGCATATGCGTGTGGCTCTTGCTCCCCACCGGCCCGCAGTCCTTGTATTCGCTCGCGCGGGGGGTAGGCCACAACCCAGACCCTGTCCCTGCGGTGAGGCGCGCCAACGGCGGTAGCGGGAATACAGTGCCATTCCGCGTCATACCCGATCTCAGCGAGGCCGCTGAGGACGACTTCCAATCCGCGAGAGCGAAGGGCTGAGACGTTTTCGATGATCGCGTACTTCGGCTGGATTTCTTTGATGAGGCGGTGGAACTGGAACCAGAGGCCGCTGCGCTCTCCTTCAAGTCCTGCGCCTTTTCCAGCGAGACTGATGTCTTGGCAGGGGAACCCTCCAGTGATGACATCGACGCTAATTCCTTGCTCATCCAATTTCTCCTTCGTTAAAGCCGACACGTCCTCAAAGACAGGCACATCTGGCCAGTGCTTGTTCAAAACTTTCTGCGCTTTCTTGTCGATCTCGCAGAACGCAACGGAGCGAAAGCCACCCGTGCGTTCAAGGCCCAGCGAGAACCCGCCAATCCCAGCGAACAAATCCAGTGTGTTCAGCATTACTTCCTCCTTGGTCCCTTAACGCTGGCACACTCATCCACAGGCAGTCAAGAAAAAATAATATTACTCTTCCAGAAGACCTTTCGCTTCCATCGCGGCTCGCCGCTCTTCTTGATATCTCATGTTTATGTCGACCCACTGCTGGTCGGCCACCTCAAAACCATGGCCTTGCTGCAAAGCTCCGACCTTCATTTGATCAGTGAGCGGTTTCCCGTGCTTGTCCGTCCGCTTGCTTATTTCCGCCCACTGTTTTGGGAACATGATATCTGGAGGCACAGTGTAATCTAGGCCGCCTACGTTTATCTCGTAATTAGAACCCGTAGATCCTCCTGCCCCCTGTCTAGGTATCCTGTGCGAGTAAGTAGTGTGGTCCCCAACATCCACGTCGAAGCCTGGAGCACCTCTGAAAAAAGAGTATCCGCTGTAGCCTACAGGGTCGTTGACAAGATCAGGCTCGGTTATCGCCCTGACTATGTCCTGATGAACCGGCAACCCTTGATCTTGGAACTCCGCTCTACGAAATGCTGCTCCCAAGGACTGACGAAGGTATGAGTTTGGAGCACTTGTAGTCGGCACTTCATTGCGAACCATGGCTAGAGCGTCTTCGTCGAGAATACCGGGGAACTCTGGTATACCTCGAAAACCTGATTTTCCGCCGTGTCCTTCCCGTATAGCGGCGTTAAAAGCTTCTATCGCTTCTGGTCTTACATTTAACGCTGGTAGCTGCCTTAAAGCAGCCTCTGCATGCATGGTGTTGAAGTCCATGGCGAGGTCACCCATGGAAGTGTACATGGCTATAGGAGCCTGACCTGTGGCTTCAGCGGCTTTGTTTATGTGGATCACCTTGCCTCTCGCGGCAGCTTCCATAGAAGCCCACCCAGGCTCTCCCAAAAACGGAAACATGGGTCCGCCCTCTAATCGAACGGGAGCGTCTAACGGGACGCCCTGAACAGAGCGGAGCTCTCCCCCTCCAATGGATCTGTCGCCCATAATAGGGATCAGAGTTTCTCCTTGTAAGGCTTCGGGGGATACAGTCTCTCGGACAGGCCGATCGAATGAAATGTCTGTTTCGCCGGTCAACCTCATACGCTCACGAGCGCCCCAAGCGCTGTCTTCCGTGTTGGCGCGAATAAGATAGCTTTCTACGTTTCTCTTTTCAGACCGAGAGAGGAGATCTGGGTTGTCGGCGTACTTGACTAGGTTTCTAGACAACGCCGGAGACAAAAACATAGTTTCGGCGTTTTTTGTAGAAACTTGCCGAGCGGCTGTAGATATAAGTTGATCACGAGCTTCGGCCCACGGCTTTTGAAACCCAGCTGGGGCTTGATATTTAAGAACTTCTGCGAGATTGCCGTTCTCATCTGCATATATCTCGGCGAGCTGAGAAGCTATTTGGTTGGCCTGGTCAGGATGAATGTCCCCTGCGGCCAGTGCGGCGTCCCTCATATCGTAAAAAGGGATGTTTTTTTCAAAATCTTGATATTCTACGACAGGAACTTCATCAACCCCCAGTCGGCGCAAAGCCTCTAGTCGATGCTGCCCTTCGATGACGTTCCCAGCGTCGTCGACAATCAACCTTTCAATGTACCCGTCAGGGCCAGACATCTCCTCGACAAGAGCTTCTACTCTTCTAAGGTCACTTGGCGAGTTAGGCACACCTCCAGAAAGAGAACTTAAAGGCCGAGTGGTTTCACCAACCAGTTTTCCGGCCATAGTGTTCGCTGATATTACTTGCCGGACGTCTTCTTTAGGTGGTCGAACATCATAAAGAGCCGCAAGCTTATTGCCTTTGCGAGCTTCTCCAACGCCCGGAATGACCCCAGCTGCAGCCATGGCTAAAGAAGGACCAGCAACGGCTTGAGCCGCTTTGATGTCACCTTGAGATCTAAGCTCGGCGGCCTGATCTATGTCCTCGGCATAACCCTTGATGTCTCCGATAACGGGGATTACGTCGATCACAGTCTCAACGGGGTTGTCCGCAACGCCTCTGACGATAGCGGATCCTACGTCGTAAGCATCCTCTGCAAACTGGCGTGGGGTCGTTGTTCGGACATAGTTATATACCCCCGTCGCCCCTCGGGCCACAGCATCTGTCACCGTGTCGTAGACGACCTCGGGGTTGAAGCTGTCCTTCACGCTGTCAAGGTAATCCGCGAAGCTGGGATCAGGCTGCTTCTGCTTAGCAGGCTCGTCTTCTTCAAAGAGGCCGGAGATGAAGTCTAGGACAGGCACAAAAGATCTACCTTTTCCGCTTGGCTGTTTTGGCGGCCTTTTTAAAAGCCGAAGCTTTAGGAGCCCCTTTAGACCCCGGCGTCCTCATACGCTCTTTGCTCCCAGCGGCAATGCGCTTACGCTTAGCGTGGATGTTTGCGTATAAACCTTTACCCGGCATCGTTTAAGCTTTCATTCCAACAGAAGCAGGCAGCTGAAGAAGTCCACCTGCCTGGTCGACTTGCTCTTGCAACAAACCTTGCTCGGCGTTTATTTGGCCTTCCAGCTCCATGATCTGTCGCTCCATCTCGGTCGGCTGACGAGGTCCGCTAGGGCTCCCGCCAGTTGTGGCTGACATGCTGGGGACTTGTACAGGGTTGAAGCTGAAACTGCTTTTAAGCATGGAAGCCGCAGGGTTATTCAACCCCGCCGAGCCTAGTGCGTTTTGTAAGGAGTAAGAGCTGTCGGAGGCCACGCCGCTGTCCATGTTTTCGTAAACACTCGCGGGGGCCATGCTGAAGCCGCCCCCAGAGGACGGGTAGGCCACCTGTGCGGGTGTGGGCTCGCTTTCCGCTCTTTTGGCGGCCGTGTCTTCTTGCAAGCGCTTAGTGTCGTCGCGGAAAAGATCTACAAGGCCGCCGACCGGGTTGGATAGGAAAGATCCAATGTTGTTAAAAAAGCTCACTGACTAGGCTCCGCTGAGTAAAGCTGACCCCGAGAACCTGGGTCTCCGTAAACCGGATACCGCTCACCCGAAGGTCCGGTCTCCATGTACAAAAACTCCTGACCTTCAGGAGCGTTCTCAAAAGTAGACAAGGTTTGACGGATCAGAGCGTTAAGACGCGGGTGGAATACGTTGTCGGTTTTAAGAGCCTCGGCAGCCGTGTCGACGGTGGCTCTTGAGACCGTACCCCGAGCGGTTCTTTCAGGAATAAGCGAAAGGCCGGGAATTTTCCCAAGTCCGAACTGCTTGAAGAGAAAGTCTATGACCTTGTACGCTGTGTTGCTGGTGTTAACGGTTCCTGCAGGTCTCTTAGTGGCCTTGCCCACCTGCTCCTCAAAGCCTTTGAGCCTTGAAAACTGCTCGGGTGTAAGAAGTGCTTGCAGCGCGTCGTTGTTCTTCTTGATGTAAGAAGAGAGTTTTGATCCGCTGAAAACACCCTCTCCGGCCACGTCGACGTTGTTTACGTTAACGGCCTGCTCAAACATGTCCTTCATGACAAATGTTCGTAAATCGTCAACGGCCTGCTGCTGCCCGTTAGCTGCCAGTGTGCTCACTACGCGGTTCACGTTTTCAGGCGAGCGCATAACAGCACCGGCCACCGCCGAAGGATCTAGACGGGGTGTTTCCGTTCCAGGCTTGAAGTCTACAATGTCCTGTATGACGTTCCGGCCTTCCCACATGCCTTTATATTCTCGGAAAGCCGATCGAGCCTCGGCCGCCTGCTGCAAGAAAGCTCGACCCGCTGCTGGGTCGACGCCTGCAAGCCTCAAAGCCTCATCGCTCAAACCTTCGTAGTCCGCAACGGCCATGTCGGCGGTGTCGTCTAGAGCCGCCTTCAGCTGCCCAATAACCCGCTGGCGAACAGGATCCTCGGTGTAGAGGCTGTTTAGGTATTTAACTAAGTCTTCTTTGTTTGTGAGCGTTAGAGGTTTGCGCTCAACGCCCGTAGCTTCAAGAAGTCTCGAAGGTGCAAAACGATCGGTTTCAAAAATGCCGTAGTCCTGAAAGCGTCGGCCGATGTCGGTAAGGAAGCCTTCGTACTCCGAGCCGTGATCCCGAACCATCTGATCAAAAGTCTGCTGTATGTTTGTGGTAGGTAGTTCGATGTCGAAGCCGCTCTGCTCAGCCATTTCGCGCAGGCCGGTGTAAAGAGCATCGTAGGCGTCTTTCTGACCCTGCTGAACTTCACTCATGGCAGTCTTAATGGAAGCCCCCACGCCCTCACGGCTTAAAGCCACGTCCCCGCCAGCCTCTTCGGCCAGACGGCCCGCCGAGGCAGTGATGTCCCTGTTCTGCTCAACCTTGAACTGGCGTAAACGATCGCCCGCCTCTTGGCTCATTCGGGCTGCAGTCTCTTCAGTAGACAGCTGCGTAAAGTCCCTTGAAGCCTCGCCTGCAGTAAGCTTGAAACCGAACTCGGTTTGCATCGCACCTTCGATCGCCTTATCTACGTCGAAGTCACCCCTTAAGCTTGTGAGGAACTCCTGAGTTTCTGTCCGAAGATTGTTAATGTCGATGCCCTGCTCGGACAGAGCCTCACTGATGTTGTCGTATTTTTTTGCGTCTAACACCCCAGCCGATCTAGCGGCGCGGTAGGCCGAGATTGCGTTACCGATAGCCTCGCCTGCAACCGCGAAAGCAGCTGTCGTCTGAGCGTTGCTTTCCCGCGTCTCGCCCTCCCAAGGCTGGTAGAGGTAACCCTCTCCGTAACCGGCTGCCGCGGCCGAAGGAGCTCGAGCTGCCGTGGCAGTGGCCGCCCTCGCAACGGTTGGAGCGTTGCGGACAAGGGGAAGAGTTCGTGCGGCCATAGAAGCTCCTCCAATCACAGGAGCTGACTCGGCTGCTATTATTGCTGGGGTCGCTACGATAGTCGAGCCAAGGAAGTTTCCGAAGGCCGCGCTGACGGGGGCGTTGTCCCAGAGAGCGTCGTTTCTGGCTTGAAACCACTTTCCGGTGGAGGCTCTTTCTTCTATGGTTGTGGGAAGACCTAAAAGCTCTTCTATAAAAGAAGGCTGAACGTTACTTGGAACGGGTTCTTCTTCCTCTGTCTCCTTCTCTGTAAAAGAAGGTTCTGGAGGAGGAGGCGGAAGTGTGTCGCTGTCGCCAGAGATAAGGTCAGATATGCCCAGTGCGGCCTTGCCAGCCATAAGGCTGGCCCCTTCCAAGATACGCTCTCCCATTCCCATGCGCTCGACCCGCCGCCTGGCTTGCTGCTGCAGATCCCACTCGCGCAGGTAGTCGGTGTGCATTTGGCGGCGAGTTTCTAAAGGGATGTTGTCGAGAAGAACTTTCGCAGCTTCCTCATCCCCCGAGTGGTAAGCCTTACGAGCCGCTTCAAAAACATCCGCATGGGACATTCCTGACGTAGATTGATTGTTTGAAGGCATCTTCTTTACCTACTGTATCTATCAAAAGCTTCTAGAAAATCTGGGCTGTCCGCGGTGTTTAAGTCCGTAGGGGCAGGTACGTCCGTAGGGGCAGGTACGTCCGTAGGGGCAGGAAATCTTACCCTGCGTCGTGTAGGGTCATTAGGCATGGGAGCATTTTCGACCGTTATAGGAACATCGGGAGCAGCGGGAGTTTGCGGTGAGGCTCCAGTGGGCGAAACGGCTCGTCCAGCGTCTAACTCGATCGGCGTCCCGAGTTGCGTCATTACGTCTTCCGCCGTTGTGCCTTCCAGCTGGTCTATTCTGCGCGTGTAGTTTCCGCGAACACGACTGTATTCTTCGACGTAAGAACTCATCAGCTCTCGGGAAAGCTCTGCGATTTCCTGTCTAACCCTCGGAGGAAGCATAACGCCGTCTTCGTAGCGGTCTATAAGATTGGACATCTTGTCCCAAATACCCCCCGCGTTTGCGGCCAGCTGGAACTCTCCTTCCCGAACCACAGACCTCGGGTCCAGTGTTTTCATGAAGCTGAATATGGAAGCTATGTCGCCCGGACCCGTACCTGCGGCTAGAGCGTCGACTAGACGAGCGTACCCGCTGTAGGCTTCCGCGAAACCCGTAGTAGCTTTTTCAAACTCTTTCCCGTACCCGCTGATTGTTTCGTAAGTTAAGGTAGGCATAAATCGAGACGAACCGTCCGAGTTGCGAAGGCCCACAAGATCGCCCTTGCTTGCGCGGTACTCGTTGCGGAGGTTTTGCTGTGTATTAGGGTTGAGATATTCATCTAAACGACCAGCGCGAACCGCGAAATCGTACAGCTCTTTTTCTCCAGAAGAGTAAGGCTCTCTGATAGCTCTGAAGTCCTTCAGCATGGTTCTGTAGTTTTGTGCTCTGTTGTCCCGAGCAGTCAGAAGGTTCTGCATGTTCGCGTAGCGAAGTTCTTCCAGCTGCTGGAATTGACCTCGGTACTGCGTCTTCACTCGCTCTGATGGGTCGAAGGCTGAGCTGTCTTGCCCAGAAAGCCAGAACAAAGGCGACAGAAAGGTTCGGCCTAGGTCAGCGAGGCTGTCTCCCACTACGAAAAAAGGGTTTTTCAATTTTCGATCGCGCTCGGCCTGAGCTCTGTTTTGGAGATCCTGAATGCGCTGGTCCCGAAGCATGGCGAGCTGTCGCTCAGGGGTTACAATGTCCCCCTGTGCGTTCTGCATGTAACCGGCCTGCCGGTACTGATCTGCTTGCTCTTCTGTAGGGTTTTCAAGGACTACCGGAAGCTGAGCGGTAAAACTGTCGAGGGCTCCGCGCATACCCTCGTCTTCGTCGTCCAACCTTTCGAGACGTCCTCCGCCTCCGAACACAAGATCTAGTGGGGTTGCCATTTTCTATTTACCCTACCTGCGCGCCGAGGCCGATACTCGAACCCTTGCTGCTGCTCTCGGCTTTGTTAAGAACAGTCGGGTCACCGACCAGTGAGCTGTAGTAGTTCAGAGCGTTGTACGGCCCCATGGCCATGTTGTACTGCCTATCGAGCAGCGCTTGCTCGTAGTCTCGCATATACTGGCCGGTGTCCATCATCATGCCGCCGCCCCTGCCCATCATGGACGTGCCACCTACGACTTGGTCAAAGCCTTGAGACCCAAGATCTCTAGCCAAGCCAGCGCCGAACTGTGCGTTCTGCAGGTTCATGCCGTACATGCCTTGGCCAAGGTTAGCACCTTGTCCCAGCATCTGGTTGAACTGCCCAGTGTTGAACTGGCTCATGCCAGTCATTCGGTCGAGGTTTCTGCCTAGCTGATCGGATCCAATACCGGCCCCTTGGCTTAGCAGCTGATTGTAAGCCGACTGATTAGATAAGTTGGCCTGCTGCTGGAAACCTGCGTTTTCACTGGCTCTTGAAGCTTCTATACCTAAAGCCTGTCCGTAAGCTTGCCCCCTCATGGCGGCTGAAATGTCGCCCACCCGATCGGCCGCCCCTCGTGTTGATATCGCGTCCATAACAGCTCGCCTGCTCGATCCGCTGCCGCCTGCCCCAGCAGCCATAGAAGCGTTTCCAGTCAACTGGTTCTCTTGAAGGTTGCGGGTGATATCTCGGCTGGCCGCGTCTATCTGGCCCTGCAGAATTTCGTTGTTGATGTAGTTTCCGAGATTAGCCTGATTAAAACCTTGGTTTGCGGCAGCTCCTGTTTGCGCTCCCATGCCTGCGAGCTGAGCGCTCATGCCTGGGTTAAATCCGCTGCCGGTGTAAGCGCTGCCCTGCTGGCCCATACCAGCGAAAGCACCTGCTGTGCCAAGCGCCCCGCCCACGCCAGAAAACGGTCTAGAACCTGCCGCTCCTTGAGCGTACCCGAGAGCTGTTCCGAGGCCTGCTGTATTAACATTCGCCCCCAACGTGGCTGCGTCCATGCCCGTGTTGGCCGTATATTGACCTGCGCCCATGTTGTAATCTAGAGCGGACATCAGAGAAGGGTTGATCCCTGCGACGTCCGCAGTCGGAAACTGCTGGTTTGAGAGCCCTTGAGCGCGATTGTAGATATCGCTAAGAAACCCTTGCTGCCCTGGATCTACAAAGCTCTCAGCGCTAGACTTAGATTTGCTTTTCGATTTTC
>Ga0181592_10001806_pt1 | contig 17483 bp, 6 predicted proteins | sample 071ome_20_FD_133755 | JGI IMG/M metagenome (GOLD analysis project Ga0181592, IMG submission 133755) | Coastal salt marsh microbial communities from the Groves Creek Marsh, Skidaway Island, Georgia - 071412BT metaG (megahit assembly) | ecosystem: Environmental > Aquatic > Marine > Intertidal zone...
AGAAAAGTTTTTAACAGAATATTGTAAAGCAGTCATTAAAGGGTGGAAGGGACTGAAATTTCGATACCTAGAAGAGCTTCTTTTGGTAGATATTTCTGAACAGGATCCTGATGATACACTGCAATATACTCAAGAAAATGCAGAACTTCTTATGAAAAATGCAGGAGATTTTGATACTTGGGTAACAGATACAGTAGGTGACCTAGAAAATTTTACCAGCAACAAGTAGCCCTTATTCAAAAGCTACTTGAACGTCTGGTAAAAGAAAGCGACTCAAAAATAGATGTAGATAAGTATTTACAGATATGTGAGCAGCTAGGACAAGAACCTGATCCAGAGAAGATGCCGCTAGAAACTTCTGATTTTCCAGAAGAGGTTCAGGTGGCATTTTTTATGTATAGTTTTTTATCAGATAGATGGGATGGGATGTCCGGCTCTTATCTAGGAAAGGATTGGACTATAATTGATTACTTATTTAAACTACACTATGTAGATAATAAGAAAGAAATTTTATACTTTATGAAATTATATGAAAGTATAATAGTAAATCATAGAGCAGAAGAAGCAGATAAAAAACGAAAGGCAGAAGAGCGAAAAGCAAAATCTGCAGGAGGTGGAAAAAATTACACCCATAATGTTCGCGGCTGATGGCTACTAATGAAATTAACTTAACCCTTAAAATCACCGAATCCGGAGACCTTAAGGTTGTTGGTAAAAAAGCTGAACAGGCCGCAGAAGGTCTTGATAAAGCTGGAAAATCTGCTCGCACCGCCGATCGAAATTTAAAAGGAGCTGCTAAGGCTTCAGCAAATTCTACTAAAAACTTTTCTAAAATGGCTCAGGGTATTTCTGGGGGCATTGTACCTGCCTACGCTACTCTTGCCGCTCAAGTTTTTGCCGTTAGTGCTGCATTTAACTTTCTTAAAGATGCCGGCAGTTTACAACTTCTTCAAACTGGCCAAGTAGCATATGCAGCTGCTACAGGTACCTCTTTGCGCTCTCTAACAAAAGATATTCAAAGAGCAACAGAAGCTCAATTAGGATTCAGAGATGCCGCACAGGCTGCAGCAATTGGTACAGCAGCGGGGTTAGATCCTACACAAATTACAAATATTGCAAAAGCAGCAAAAGATGCTTCTACTGTTTTAGGCAGGGACCTCACTGATTCATTTAATCGACTTGTACGCGGTATTACAAAAGCTGAACCAGAACTTTTGGATGAATTAGGTATTATTCTTCGATTAGATACAGCTACTCAACGATACGCAGATTCTCTTGGTGTAAGTGCCGATGACTTAACAGCGTTTCAACGAAGTCAAGCTGTAGCAAATGATGTATTAGCGCAGTCTGAAGAAAAGTATGGAAAAGTTCTTGAAGTAGTAGGTGGTGGAGCAAACCAATTTGCGCAATTGTCGACTGCATTCGAAGATATTGTAAATGATTTGCGAAATTTTGCAGTAACCTTTCTAACTCCAATAGCCACTACTCTCAGTGAGATGCCACAGCTTATAGCTATTGCATTTGCTCCTTTTGCTGCTCAAGTTATTGGAACGGCTCTCCCCGGTCTCGATAGACTTAGTAATAAGTTAGGTGAGCTAGCGGAAACCGCAGAGGAAAAATCAAAAGAAGCAGGAAAGTCCTTAAAAGAAAATCTTAAGAATGATGATAGAATAAAAGAGTCCAAAGTTCTTCAAGGAGCACTTCGAAAAGAAGTAGAGGCAAATTCAAAAGCTCGCTTACAAGATGTAAAAGCACATAAAGGTAGTCTATTGCAAAAATTAAAAGCTGGAGACGAACTTAACAATAGACAGCTTGCACAAATTCGTGAAAATATAAAAAATCAAGCACGAGGATATAATCAGTTAAATGCAACTCAAAAAGCAGCAGTACATCGAACTGTAAATGAGGTTGAAAGAGCAAATAAACTTGGTGCCACAAAAATTAAAGGAATTTGGGCAACTACATCAGTATTCATTCAAACACAGTTACAAAATGTAGGAAACACTGCAAATACAGTATTTTCAAAAATGGTAGCTTTTGCTCAAGCAGCGGGAGCTAAAATTGCTTTAGCTCTCAGTGCCATCTCTTGGGTCACTTTAATTGTTAGTTTAGGAGCTCTTGCTTTGTCCTTTTTTCGCTCAGGAAAAGCGGCAGAAGAGAGTGGTCCTAAATATGATTATTTAAAAGAAAAATTAGCAGATCTTAAACAAGAAACTGAGCAATTTATTAAAGTACAAAATATTTTAAATAGTGAATTTGAAAATGGTTTTAAAACAATAGAAGCTGTTGGAAAAAGACTAGCAAATGTTTCTTCAGCTTCGATAGGGAAGGCTCTCAATAATTTAGCAAATCCGCTTTCTGGTAAGGATTCCTTTACTGTACTTATTGAAAAGTTCAAGAGAGATGCAAAAGCTGCTTCAGATGAATTAGCCGCAATAGAAGCTAGGTTAGAAAATGTAGGAAACTTTAGAGAGGACATAATTGATAGGTCAGGTGGCCAAGCGGCTCTTGGTTTTAAAATTGTTGATAAGATCAATGAATTCTTTGGTTCAGAGGGCTTTGATCCTGCAGCAGCCGTACAAAAAGAGTATAATGAAGCTTTAGAAAGGTCAAACGGAACACTCTCCGAATACTTAAAAGCAAAAGGGGATGAAAAAACTTCAACTGAAAATGCGGTAGCTATTCTTTTAGACGAAAAAGATGTTATTAAAGGTATAACAAATGATAGATTTCAAGAAAATAAAGCCGTTCAAGCTTATTTAAAAACTTTAGAAGACTTAGAAAAGGGTAGGGCGGTAGATACTGCAAATCTTTTAACTCAGAGAGACCTGGTTATTTCACTGGCAGATCAAATAACTAGACTTACTAGGATACAAGATGAAAATAATAGATTAAGTTCATCTTTTGAACAGCGACTTTTTCCTTTAACAGAGTATGATCGATACATAGCAAATTTGGATCAAGAGATAGTAAGAACTAGACAACTTGCCGAGACTCAAAACAAAGGACTTACAGAGGGCGAAGAAAAAAGGATAGAGGATTTAGAGAAAAGAAGGATTTTAGTAGATAAAATTAATACAGCAGAAACTAATGCTGCTAAGGACATAGTACGTATTGAAAAAGAGCTCACTAAAAGAAGTATAGGAAAAACAAAACTAGTAAAAGAAGAATTAAATTTGAAAGCAAGTATTGAAAAACGTCTTGCAAAAGAAAGCATTTTAAGAACTCGTATAACCGCTGCACAAAGCCTAATGGTAAAAGATGAAGAAAAAATTAAAGAGCTAAACGGTATAGATAGAGAACATTTAAATGATAAACAAATAGCTTTACTTAATGAGCATGCGGCAAATCAAAGAGCGCTGGAGATGTCTCAGGAGGAATTAGCGCTATCAGAAGCAAAAACCGAGGAACTAAAAAGACAATTAGATCTTGCTGCTCAAATTGGAGACGCCGCTCTTCAATCAATGGAATCTGGCTTAGCAAGAGAAATTGCAAAAGTTATAAAAGGTGAAGAAAAAAGCTTAAAAGATGCAATTTTATCCATTGTTAAAAGTATTGGAGAGGCGATTGCAGATGAGCTTGCGAAAGCGGCCGCTCGAGGTATAATGAAATTTTTTGGTTTTAAATCAGCCGCCGAAGATATGCAAGAAAAGATGGAAGCTGCAAATCTTGATAATCAAAATAAAATGAGGCAAGTAAATGCAGATGCAGCAGCAGATATGGAAGCTGCTATGAATCGTGCAATATCAAAAGTACCTACAGCCACTACTGCTCCAGGAACCCCTTCTCCTACTACAGGTATTCCTACTACTCCTGAATGTATTACTATTTGTCCTGAGACTTCTGTTCCCTCGCCATTAAGCGAAAAATGTGGCTGCCCTACAGGAATAGGGGAAGGAAAGCCCACAGAAGAAAGAGGATTTTTTGCTAAAATAGCTGATGCTTTTGGAATAGGGGAAGTTTATGACTCTATATTTAGTAAAAAAGAGCCTGGAACCCAAAAAGACCCTTCTGGCAGTGGCGACGTTGTAAAAGACCAAGCAGACAAAATAAAACAAGGAGCTTTTGATCCTTTCTTAGACAGTTTAGGAAAGCTTTTTGATAAAGATACTCCATTTCTAGAAGGATTAGGTGATGTATTTAGCAAAGGTCTTTCAGGTTTTGATCAAGTTTTTGGCAATATATTAAATGGATTTATGCAGGTTTTTGGAGGTGGCGGAAGTACTGGCGGAATGGGTTTTGCAAGTACCCTAATGACCCTCTTTGGATTTGCAAATGGAGGAGTTGCAAAAGGCGGATTTAGATCTATGGCATACGCAAGTGGAGGAATTGCAAAACAACCCACATTAGGTCTTGTAGGTGAAGGACGCTATAATGAAGCAATTGTTCCTCTTCCTGATGGAAAATCAATTCCTGTTTCAATGGGTAAAGGTGCGGGTCAACAAAATAATGTTGTAATTAATGTTAATATTGATAAAGATGGAAATGCAAGCCAAGACGAAGCATCTACAGGATCAGAAGCATCTAAGCTTGGGCAAGCAATTTCGGTTGCTGTTCAAAGAGAGCTTCTTGTTCAAAAACGATCTGGCGGAATGCTCAATCCTTATGGAGTATCTTGATGAGTACTTTTACTTTTACAATCCCCGTAGGCGCAATAGATGGAACAAATCCTACTAGTGCAAAAGTACTTACAATTGATAGAGGATTTACTCGACAAGTAAAGCCTAGAGTTCTTATAGCAAGTTTTGGAGATGGATACGAACAAAGAGTTGGAAATGGAATTAATACAAAAGATGATAGACTAAATGTTTCTTTAAAAAATAGAGCAGCAAGTGAAATAAATGAAGTTGCTGCATTTTTTGATGCTTTTGTAGGAAAAAGTTTTACTGCTACAATTGGCGAATATGGAAATGCAGGTAAATCTTTTAAAGTAGTTTGTGATAGTTATAATATAACCTATGTACAGCCCACTGTACATTCTTTAACCGCAGTATTTAGACGAGTTTATGAACCGTGACAAATATAGTTGATAAAATTGAATTACAAGAAGTTGTTGAAGGCTCAGATTTTGAAAGTATTATTGAGCTTTTTGATGTTACAATTGTAGGAACTAGTAATACTTTATACTTTGCAAATATGCTGGATGTAGAGGCAATAAGTAGTGCTACTTCGGCCAATCAAGATAATATAGTTTGGAATAATAATGAGTATGTAGCCATTCCTATACAGCTAGAAGGGATTGCTATGGATTCTTCAGGTCCCGCTGCTCGCCCCACTTTAACAATTGCAAATATTCCTGTTTTATCAAAACAAATTAGTGCACTTGCTAGAGATGGTACAACAAACGAGTTTATAGATACTCATGTTGATGAGGACACTCTTTATGAAGTGCTAAGAGATTTTTCCTTAGAAAGAAACGATCAATTAATCGGTACAAAAGTAATATATAGAAGAACTTTGAGTAGTCATTTAGGCACTTCTGAGGAGTTTCCTTCTTCTACTTATTTTATCGACAGAGTAGAAAAAGAAACAGCAGAAATAGTTACTTTTGAATTAGCAAGTCCTTTTGACATAGAGGGAGCAAGTATTCCGGCACGAAATGTTATTGGACGATATTGTCCTTGGGAGTATCAAGGATACCATTTAACAGGGAACGGAGGATGCACTTGGCCTTTAAATAGTAAAAATCTTTTCTTTGATTATGATGATAACCAAATAGATATTTCTGTCACAAATTTAAAAGACTCAGGTACTGGCGATTCGCTAGACGATAAATGGCAAGAATATACCGCTGTAGCAAGTAGTGAGTTTTATATAAGTGGTGGAGCGGGTTGGACATATTCAGGTAATCCAGTTGACCTTACTCTTTTTACAACTGATAATGGCACAAATGCTACAGCTCATGGTTTAAGTACAAAGGATCCTATTATCTACTTAGGAAGCGATGACTTTGATGGAAATTTAAGCTGGCTTACTCCCTATATAACTTATTTTGTAAAAAAAGAAAGCGACACAACATTTCGTTTAGCAACAAGTCTTGAAAATCTAAAATCAAATACTTTTGTAGCACTACAATCATCTGATACTGGGGATGGAACGCATGAGTTTATAAAATTAACAGAAAAAAGTTACTCTGTAGGAGATATAGTATATACAAAAGAAACTTCAGGAGTTTATTCAGGAAGAGTTCAAATTTGGAAAGCAATAAGAGCAAGTACCGCAAAAGATCCTAGAGAAAATTCTTTTTACTGGACAAGACATGATGTTTGTGGGAAATTTTTAAATTCTTGTAAAAAAAGATTTCAAGATAAAGGTGGTTCAGTCTCTTCAGTGACAATAACAAACGGAGGAAGTGGATATAGTAATCCTCCTACGGTTACATTTAGTGAGCCTGTTAGAAATAAAGGAGGAATTCTTGGAGTAGTTTCCTCTATAAGAGCCGAAGGAACTGCTAACTTAAGTGGAGGGGTTGTAACAAGTGTAACAATTACAAAAGCTGGAAAAGGTTATCGTTCGGGTACTGCTACTGTTACATTTAGCGATCCAGAAAGTGGTACTGATACTGCAACAGGAACTGTAGTTACTGAAGAACTTTTTGATCAATCTAAATCTATACCTTTTGGAGGGTTTCCAGGAGTAAGGACATTTAAGTGATACTTGAAATTAAAGAACATTTTGATAATTATTATCCAAAAGAAGGTTGCGGCATTATAGGAATAGTAAAAGGTAAGAAACGTTGGTTTGCCTGTGAAAATTTAGCAAAAGATGATGAAGAGTTTATATTATCTTCAAAAGATTACTTTGAAGTAAAGAAAAGAGCAGATATTATAGGTATTGTACACAATCATGTAGATTCAGATAATACTCCGTCTGAGCATGATATAAATTGTTGTAATGCATTAGGTATTCCTTACTATATTTTTAGTTACCCCGAAATGGATCTAAATATAGTAGAACCTAAAAAATGTGTATTTCCTCTAGCGGGGAGGGAATATAAGTTTGGTGTAGCAGACTGCTTCGAAGCAATGAGAGACTATCTACTCAGCCAAAATATTGAAATACCCCCTAGAGAGCCTTTTGAGGATAATTGGTGGAATAATAATTTAAATTATTTTGTAGAAGAAAATATCAAAAAGTGGAATCATAAAAAAGTAGATAGTCCTAAGAAAAATGATGTTCTTATTTTTCAAGTACAAAAAGATATACCAGATCATTGTGGAGTCTACCTGGGAAATGATATATTCTTTCATCATGCAGAAAATAGATTATCTTGCAGAGAAAACTTATATCCATTCTGGGCAAAGCATATAGTAGGAATTTATAGATATGATGCGTAATGTATACTTAGAGGGAGAGCTAGGAGAAATGTTCTCTCCTCAAATAACTATTCATGCCTCCTCTTTTGGAGATGTAATTTCTTGCTTAGAAGTAAATAATCCTAATTTTAGACAATATCTTATTGATTGCCACAATAAAGGCATAGGCTTTACTTTTTATCATAATGATAAACCAATTAACTCCGAAGAAGAGTTATTGCTAAATTTAGAAGATGGAGATATGATTTTATCCCCTGCTCCTTTAGGGTCTAAAAAAGGTTTAAAAATAATAGCTGCAATTATATTAATTTATATATCTTTTAAACTCGGGGGCCCTGTAGCAGCTGCAAGCAGTACGAAGGAAATAATTGCTACTGCGGCTTTTTATATGGGGGTTAATCTAGCTTTAACAGGATTGCAAGAGATTATGGCCCCAGATCCTTCTACAGACCAAGATGCTAGTAAAGATGACGCATACTTATTTCAAGGGTCTCAACAAACTATAGTGGAAGGAGATCCTGTTCCTATTTTATATGGAGAATTAAGAGTGCCAGGAAGACCTATTTCCGCAAGGGTTAGAAACGCTTTAAGAACTATAGAAGATTACGGAGATGCCGGAGCTAACTATGTTTCAAGCAGTAATACAGAAGATGGTGGAGGCGGCGGCGGCGGCGGAGAAAGTACTCCAAATATTGATAAAACAGCTCCGATTATTTCATAGAGTGAGGATAAATAATGGCTAATTATACTTTTGGGGATACAGAACAAATAGTAAGTGTAGTAGATATGATCTGCGAAGGTCCTATCTATGGACTTTCGGAGGGAAAAGCTTCTATTTATTTAAACGATGTCCCTGTAGAAAACATAAATTATTTAGCAGAACCAAAAAAACCAGGAACTGTAGGAAGCGAGAGCTCTGCCGTTACTAATATTGTTAAATTTACTTCAAATGCCGATACTAGTGGGGATTTTCTTAATTTTACACTAGAGGATTCGGAAAAAACTGTAGTATTATCTCGTTCAAAATATCTCATTCTGGAAAACTATGCAGAATACTCTATAGACTTTCTTGAACGAAATGAGCAGTACCAATTAGATGGATTCTCTTATAAAATTAAGCCAACGACTACAAATGGTTTTTCTACGGTGCCTTTTTCCGGCGCGCTCAATAGTACTTTTTCTGATAATTATCTATTTGCACTACTTGTAGAAGAAGATGCAACTTCTACTTTTATTGTTGATGGAGTGACTTACAAAAATTATAGTGCAAAAGTTATTGGTGAATTTTCAAGAGATGGTAACGATACAGGATATTTTTTAACAAAAGAAGACGCAGAGTTAAAAGGTTTGAATGTAGATGGAGATTCTACTGATTTAAGTGCAAATACCAAACTTCTTATAGCAAAAGCTTTCTCAATAACTAATTTTACTGAGGATGATATTAGTGTTAGTAGTGCCCCTGGAACAGGATCGTATAGAGCATCTTTTACAGAAACTCTTTTAAACGAGCCCGAATTTTCATATGTAGGACCTCTTCCTTCAATGGGGGGTATGGGCTTAGGAAGTAGCGCTTATATTTATTTTGGACAAAAGAAGGTAAATAGATCAACATATCAATTTCGAAGAGGTTCTATAGACCAAGCACCCCTCGTCGATGTAGGAGGTTTGGGGGCAATAAATATACCTGGAATAGGACCTACTACTGAGCTAAAGCAACCTACTGATGCTAATTTTACTGCTGTAGGCGAGGGACTAACCAGTTCTATTCTTTTAGATCAGTATGGCTATCCGGAAGGCTCTAGCCGAGACGCCTCTAATGGTAAAATAGTAAAAATTACATCCGAGCCGGGCTCTTCTCTAAGCTTTAACTTAACAGATTCTCAAGCACTCGAAGTAGACGAAGTTAGTATTAGAATTACCTACGATTCTTTAGTTACCTATAATACTGAAGATGGAAAACAGGAAACTTGTCATGGTATTTATTTATTTCAAATAAAAACTTATTCAGATTTTGATGGCTCTGGTAGTCTTACTCCCTCCGACTGGAAAACACTCTTTAGTAACTCTGGGGGTCAAGTAATTCATGCTGGCAGAACTACTGCTCCTGTATCTTTTGATCATATTATTGGTTTAAATAGATTTCGTCCTTTTGTAAAATTCGAAATACGTATTGTAAGATTAACTCGGCATCAAGGTGTTGCAATTGGTTCCGACGGCAGTAATTTAGGAAAAACAGATAAAACAAAGTATCAAACAAATGCGTCTTCAGTAATTGCATCAGCTGGTTTAAGTTCTGCAATTAATGAAAAATTATCTTATCCTTATACTTCGCTTGTTGGCCAAACTTTTTCTTCAAAAACTTATGATAGTATGCCTTCAAGAAGCTATCTTCTAAAAGGCTTAAAAGTACGAATACCTACAAACTATACCCCTAGAGAATATAGTACTACAGGAGTTGCTACCTATGAAGGATTCTGGGATGGTAGTATGTCAACTACTCTTTTCTATACTGATAATCCAGCTTGGGTTTTTTACGATATAGTAACAAATAACAGATATGGTATTGGAAGCTGGGTAAATTCTAATTTAGTTGATAGATACTCTTTATATAGAATAGCAAGGTACTGTGATGAATTAGTTCCTTCTGGTTTGACAGATGCAAATGGTAATGATATTTTAGAGCCTAGGTTTAGGGCTAATTTGTTTCTAACAAAAGCAACTAGTGTATACAAAGTATTAAAAGATATGGCATCAATTTTTACAGGTATGCTGTATTGGTTTGATAATAAATTAACTGTAATTCAAGATGTGCCTGCAGAGCCTATATATACTTTTTCAAAATCAAATGTAATTGATGGAGCTTTTGAGTATCAATCAACCGGAGAAAAAACAAGAGTAAATCAAGTAGTTGTTACTTGGAATGACCCGAAAAGCAATTATGAGCCTGTTCCTTTAATTGTAGAGGACAGAGCTGCAATTGTTAAAGCCGGAAAGCTTATACCTCAGACTGCTGTTGCTTTTGGAGCTACTTCAGAAGGTCAAGCTCTTCGATATGGGCGATGGAAGCTGTGGACAGCACAAAATCAAACAGAGATAGTAAACTTTAGAACAGGGTTGCAAGGTAGTTATGTTCGTCCTGGAGATATTATAAATGTACAAGATGCAGATAGATATGGACCTCAATATAGTGGTAGAGTTCGTTCTGCCTCTAAAGATGCTGCGGACGTAACCACTATTGGAAATTGTCTTGTAGTTCTTGATAGAAATATAAATAGCTATTTATCTCAAGACGTGGGAAACAGCTATAAAATAAGTTTTATAGAAACTCAGTATGCTGCTTTTTACACAGGTTTAGATCCAATTACTTTAAATAGTAGTGGTCATGAAGTATCCTCTGGAACATCTAGAACATATAATAAAGGTGATAGAATAACATCAAACTTATATGTATATGAAAATGGAGCATATAGCTCTGTAGCAATAAATACTGAAGAAAGAGCAAGTAATGCTTTTTATGAAAAAACTGGCGCTGCAAATGAAAAAGTACCTCTTTCACTTGCATGGAAAAAATATACTCATGTTAGGGAAGAAAGCGTTGTACTAGCATCAATTGATACGGATACTGATCAAGAAGGCACAATAAGAACTAAACTTGAATTTGCAGGAAGCAGTATAAATACAAATATTTCTGCCCCTTCTGCGGGTAGTATTTGGAGCCTTTTTCATACCCAAGGAGAAGATGTTGTTTTAGGTTCCGAAAAAGAATATAAAGTATTATCTGTAGACCAACAAGAATTAAATGAATTTCAAATTACAGCTGTAGAACACTATAATACAAAATACGATGCTGTTGATAAAGACTATTTATTAGGTTTATTACCCACTAGTACTTATCCAGAGCAAGAAGATCCTGGAACTCCTCCCCCCGCTCCCTCTGCAGTATATGTAGAGCTTACGAGTGATAGTACACAGCCGGGGGAAGAATTTGTACTTCGCTGGGAACCTCCAATGGAGGACTACGATGTAGTACAAAATGATGGAACTACAGTAACTAGAAAACGACAGTATCGATATCTTTCAGGATACGAAATATTTCATAATATTCCTGGAGTACCAAATCCTATAAGTACTGTAGAAACATTTTATACTTTTTCAAAGGTTCCTGATGATCTTTATATCTTTAGAGTTCGTTCTATCTCTACCAGAGGTAATAGGTCTGTATTTAAGCTATGCTACTTTGAGGTAACAGATGTATTTTCAAAAGATGTGCCTCGTGTCTCAGGAGGAATTCCTCAAGGAATTATTTCAAGCGAAGTTCCTACTATAGGTACTGCGAGCAATGGGTTAAATAGTGTAATAAAATTTACGGATTCTCCCGCTTATGTTGCCTCACTAGCTAATCCCTTGAATGTAGTAAGTTTTACTTCCGAAGAGTTTCTCATAGAAAGTTTACCATTAAATAGAACTTTTACTATTTTTAAGAAAGGGAATGCAATTACTGGTGGAACTTATAATACGGACAAACTAAGTAATGTAAACTTTTGGAATTTAACTAATGATCCTGATGGGGATATAAGTTCTTCCTTTTACTACCATGGAAAAGTCAATTTACCAGAAGGGAGTAATGAGTTAGTAAAAAATCCGAGTACCGGTAATTTTGGTTCCTATGCAAGCGGCTTTCCAAGAAGGACTGTTCTAGCATCCAATACTCCTCGTCTTCGAGATATACTCGTATTTCATCCAAATGTCGGAAACGGCGAGTTAAGTTTTCAAGAAGTTCAGATAAATAGTATTGATTTAAATCCGACGGGAGGAAATGGAGTACAGCTTGCAATGTATACCGGGGTGGATGGTGATAATACTGAGCATCACTTATATACCGGAGACCAAATATTTTTAGATAACTTTATTGAAGAAGAGCTCGATGAGGAAGGAGAGGTAGAAAGATCTACTACAATTGATCAACTTATTGGTGTGCGATTGTATGTTAAAAGAATTAGTAGTCAAATTGTAGAGCTTTATAAAAGTTATGATATAGCAACAGATACTTTAGGAGATCCTTTTGTAGGAACCGGGGCTAATCCAGATGTTGAAATTACTTCAGGATTTACTTATAGAGCAACTTCTGGTACGGTTAGGATGATTGGGGCTCTTGCAGCTAAAGTAACTGCAACGGTTCCCTCAACTAGAGATGTAGATGAGAACAATAACTATGTTGAAAAATTATTATTAGATAGAACTTTTCCTTTTGATATTACAGATTGGCACTGTCATAGACATACAACACGGTGGGATTATGATGATGACGCTGTTTTTGGAAAAGTCACAAGAGGTGGAACTAATATATTTAGTGAAGAGTTTTTCTTTATTTTAAATGAAAATCTTAATAAAGGAAAATCTGTTTCAGTAGTACTCTCTCCGGGCGTTCTTCTATACGATGCTGCCGAACAAACTGAGGGACAAGGAGATAATCTACAAACTTCTTCTCCTGATAATATAACAGCAAAAGCTACAGCGATTGGATTTCTTAAACCTCAATTTAGAATTAAGTCTTTGTCAGCAGGACTAAGTTCAAGTGCGCTTACCACCTTACCAGAAACTACTTGGAGAGACCCTAGTGCTGGGTCTTTTGACATAACTATAGAAGTTGATGATAATGGAGCTGTAGCGTACAGAAGTGGAACAGAAGAAAGCGTTGTATTTGAAGTTAGAGAAAAAGAGTTTAATACGACTGATGTCTTTGAAGGTGAGGGATTTCTGTATAAAACTACATCAGGATCTGATGGAGTAGATGGAAAAACGGTTTTCTTGGAGGCAGAGGATTATACTGTAATATATAATGTTGGCGGCCGAGCTCCTTCTTATAACGGAAGTAACTCACAAACCATACAAGATGCAAAAACTCTTCTTTTAACTGCAACTCAAAAGAACTTTACAAGCGCTAAATATAAGTTTACTTTAATTGATCCCGGCCCTGCAAATTTAACAGGATTTGCCCCCGCCTCTAATTCTTACTCTACTTTTGATAGTTCTACTTTTATACAAGATTGGAGTACTTCTAATAGTGCAAGAGTACAAATACCAGATAATTTTAGTAGTTTTCAAGGTACAACATCACGATTTACAGGTACTATACAAGTTAAAGTAGAAGTAATAGAAGCCCCGACAGGAGGAGGGTCTGATAGTGGTCAGCCAATTCTTGCATCCGATACTATTACAATTTCAGGAATAAGATCAACTGAAAATGGTATTTGGACTTCTTTATCAAACGAAGCTCATACAATTGTTGCAGATCAATCAGGTATTCCGGTTGGAGATGGTCCATCTACAGTTTCTGGCAGAGAGAATACCCATGTTATTTCTAATAATTCAGGAACAACTATAGAAGTAGGAAAGGGTAGAAGTATTCTTACCTATGTTCCTCATGAAGATGTAGTAACAGTTGCAAGTAACGTAGAAGTCTGGGGTAAGTTCGGAGCTGTATCAGGACAGCCGAGAGTAGCATGGGATGACGATGATTATTTAGATAAATGGACAATAAATGAAGTTACTGCGGGGCCTCAAACGGATTCAATATTAGTAAGCGTTCCTGCTGCAGCAGGTACTGATAAAATCCTTACAATTCCTGCCCATGAGTTTAAAAAATCTTCTTTCGATAATGATGATGGAGACACCGCAGTTGTTCAATATAGTATTCTTGTAGAAGAAGATGCAACTCCAATAGAAAGACAGCAATCTTTTTCTAAATCTAAAACAGGATTTAGTGGTGTTAGCATTGTTCAAAAAAATCAATTCGAAAGTCTGCCTTCGGATAAAAATGGTAGAGTAAAAGATCTTTCCTTATCAGGTAATAGTGTTAATGTTTTTGCTTTTGGAATTAATTTACCTTGGTATAGTGATGAAACAGAAATCCCTGCTGGAACTACTAGCTACTGGCTGTTTACACAAAATCCTACAATTAGTGAAACAAATGGTACTCCTGACGGTACATTTCCTACTACTATTATTAATACAGGAAGCGCTAGCGAAGGTGATACTGGATACATAGATATTGCACCATTAACAACAGTACAGACTTCTGTTAACACTATTACAGTAAGTTATAATATATTAGTTTCTTTAAGTGGCAGCGAAGAAACCTTTACAGTAAGTCAAACACTTACAAAAACAAAAAATAATGCAAATATTTCTGCAATTTCTAATGTTAATCATTATTTATTTGATGGAGATTCCTCTACTCCTACTCCTAATTCTGCACATACTATAACTGTAAGTACTCTTTCTCCAGAGGGAGTAGACGAATATATTACAATTCAAGGAGGAAGTTTAACAACTGAACAAGAATTTATTTCTTCTGGAAATAGCGCAAATAATGCTATTGCCTATGTAAACTATTTAGATGGCTCAGGAAATAATAATTATCCGAGAACTTATACTCTTAGATTGTATGACTGGGATGGAACAACTGATAGTACTCTATCGAATGCTCTGACTGCAGGAAGCGCAGTACTTTTAGATACAGATACAATTACAATTAGTGCAAGTCGGAGTCCGAAAGATAATGTGGTTTTGGAGCTTGATAACGACAATGAAACAGTTGGAGGCAAACAAGGCTCTAATTATACTTCCAATGTAATATCAAATGCCACTGTATATTTAGGCGGAATTGATGATACTTCTAATTGGAACTTTAGCCACAGCAGTCTTCCCGCAGGTGTTACAGCAAGTACTGCAACTGGTAAGATGACAACAACTTCAACTTTAGGAGCATCTCAGCTTTTAATTACTTCAATTGCATCCACTTTTACCAGCGGCACTATAACTATAACGGCTAGTAAAACAGGATACTCAAACCATACTGCAGTATTTACACTTACTAGAAATAACTCAGGGGTAGGTTATAGTATTGTGCCCAGCGTTAAGGCAGTTACCTATAATCCAAATACTGAAACCTATAATCCTACAAATGGTGAAATTACTTTTTCTCTACTAAAAATACATACAGAAGAAGAAACAACCTCTGAAACAACTGAAAAGTATTACTATAAAATAGGAGCTGATACTACTTTTACTTATGCGGATACTGCTGATGGCGGTGTAGCACCTGTTTATAAATTTTCAGATCCTAATGCAGATGGAGATACTACTGATAAAATTACATCAGCTTCTAATATCTCATTTAAAGCTTATATTAAAGATTCTAATAATGTTTATAATTTAGTGGATGAAGAAAGCATACCGTTAATTATCGGAGGAGAGGATGGTTCAAATGCTAAATCATTTTTTGTTTCCCCGAGCCATCAAATAGTAGTTAAAAATGCAGCAGGAACATCAGTTACTCCTACTGCCGTACAGTTTACCCACTCTAAGTCAAATATGGGAACTGGAAACCCTACTTGGAGCTCTACTACTTCAGATTTATATGCCGAAGCTACAGGAGGCTCCGCACTTAGTGGGCCAAGCTTAACACGTAGTAGTGTGTATGTTCGACCTTCAGTCAGTGATACGTCTGTTACTGTCGAAGCAGAGCTAAGTTTTGATGGCACAACTCTTTCCGATACAGAAAGCGTAGAAGTTGTTCAAGATGGAGCAACGGGCGCAGATGCAATTATTGTTAGCTTATCAAATGATAATGTCACACTTACTGCTGCTTCAAATGGTGCTGTCGCTTCGAGTGCGTATGCTGGCTCTGGGACAGATATTTCAGTCTATGAAGGAGCCACAAAACTTTCTTATGATACAACCTCTCCACAGCCTAATGGAACATGGATAGTTTCTGAATCTGGCTCATCAATTACACCAGACTCTACTCCTGAATCATTGGGATCTTCTGCCCCTTATGATGCTCGCTACGGTAATGCAACTGGTATGGCAGATGCAACTACTTCTGCAACTATAACATTTACAATTACTGGAAAAACAGCAGATGGTACATCATTTACAGCGAGTAAAGTTCAGACATTTTCAAAAGCAAAACAAGGAACTGCAGGAAATAATCCCGGAATAGATATAGTATTCACAAGAGTTGCTTCAGGAGTTACTCCTTCTATAACATCCGGCACTACCGCTAATCCCCCGGCTAGTGCTAATGCTACTTGGCAAACTACAATTCCTTCTGCACCCACAGACGGCGGTACTTTTTTATGGGCAGCAGACGGAACTAGAGCCGCTGGCGGTACCTCTTGGAGTTGGGGTACTCCGTATAGAGTAGAAGCACCTGCAGCAGCAGAACTAGTTATTTATTCTGCCAAACTCACAGGTACTGCTACGAAACCTAGCGATGGTACTAGTAAATATAATTTTAAGACCAGTACTCTAACAATAAATGCTGGTACTAACTGGTTTGCAAGTCCTCCAGCTAATCTTGGAAATGGTGAAAAAATTTATGTAACAAATTCTCTTGTAACAGGAAGTCCAGAAGGAACACAAGTTCCGATTAATTGGAATACTCCCGTTTTATACGCTCAAAGAACAGATGGAGTAAGCGTTACTAGTACTCAAGAATACTACCAAAAAACAAGTACTAATACAACCCCTAACAGATACTCAGGCTCAAGCGGTACGACAATTAATCTTGATAGTAACAGTGATGGTATAGGAGGCTGGGTTACAAGTCCTATTCAGCCTGATTCTACCTATAAATATCTCTGGAACTTTAATAGAAATACTAAATCTGATAATAGTACGGAAGATACAAATGTTATACTACTAACTCAAACAGTAAAAAGTATTGACAGCATTACCGAAGCATATAAAGTACATAATAGTTCTACAGCAGAACCAACTGGAACTTGGTATTCGACAATATCAGCAGCAGTTGCAGCACAAGCAATCACAGACAGCTACCCTTATCTATGGAATAGAACCACTATTGCGTATACAGATGGGAGTACAAGTACGGTTGTATATAGCTTAATTGCTGTTAAAGGTACTGATGGTACCACCCCTGTTAAAGGAACAGATTATAATGATGGAGACCCTGGAGTAGATGGAGTAGCCGTAAGTGTTAATCCTTCTGTTGCAAGTGTGACATATTTTTATGATGGCGCTAATTGGGATCCTTCTGTAACTAGCGCTACCGTTAAGGTATTAACAACAGGTCTTAGTAGCGTATCTTATAATTGGACTGGAAGTGGCACCGGTACAGGAGCTACAAGAACTATTTCT
>Ga0181592_10001813_pt1 | contig 17453 bp, 14 predicted proteins | sample 071ome_20_FD_133755 | JGI IMG/M metagenome (GOLD analysis project Ga0181592, IMG submission 133755) | Coastal salt marsh microbial communities from the Groves Creek Marsh, Skidaway Island, Georgia - 071412BT metaG (megahit assembly) | ecosystem: Environmental > Aquatic > Marine > Intertidal...
TGCTAAGTGGGGATCTAGAGGATTACCAGATAATGTAATAGATGAAGCAGACAATCATCAAATCCGTACTGTATCATTAATTAGAACAGTAGAAGAAGCCAGAGATGCTTTAGCTAATGGGTATGGTTTAAGTGTATGCTCTGGCTATGGGTTTTCTAATCGCAGGGACAGCAAGGGATTTGCTCGTAAATCTGGCAGCTGGGCCCACGCGATGGCATGGACAGCTTGTGATGATACTAACGGAGACCTTGCCTTTCTAGTCCAAAATAGCTGGGGTAAATGGAACGATGGAGGACATCCAGAATGGGGGCCTATCCCAGACGGTTCTTTTTTAATACACGCCGATGTGGCAGAAGGTATGTTGAGGCAAAATGGAGCTTATGCCTTTAGTGATTTTAACGGATTTCCACCACAGAAGTTACCAGACTATGGTTTTGGAGATTATCTATGAAACTACTCGACAGAATAGCCTTAAATAGCCTAATAAAAACTATTACAAATTTTATATTAGCCATTCTTAAAATGTTCGCCCCATCAAACTCTAATAACGAACCAACCAAACCCAAGAGAAGAAGGCCCCTAAAAGACTTACTAGATAAGGTTTTTAACAATGACTAAAGTACTATTTGCTGGAATTATAAGTTTACCAATATTATTTGGCCATTTTGTTACTTCAACAGAATCAAGTTCTAGATACAGCACTCTTGCGGTTGTGACACTATCTGGCTCGATTGTAAAATCTAGAAATACTGATATTGTACAGAAATATAAGAGAAAAGACTGCCCTGTTTGTAAAGGTAAAGGCTGGTATATGAGCGGAGATGGTATAGCTAAAATTATCTGCCAGTATTGTGAATAGGTAGGTGTAAATAAATAATATCGCTATTGCTATGAAACAAAAATATAAGGCAACCAAATGTCCGATATACAAAGAATAAATATTAATAAGCCCATAGATAATGGCGGAATAACTTTTAGCTGGCCTTCTGCTTCTAAAGAAGGAAAAAATTCGGAAAAAGATACAAAAAATCTAACTCAGTTAGCCTCTAGTTTGCTTAATGAGTACAAATTAGATAATCAGCCAAGAGAAGAATTGGTTTTTCCTACAATTCTATACTTAAATTCTTCAGGAGGTGTTGAGCTATACCAGTCTAACTTACCAGCCCCATCTAAATCTAATTATTCTCTCAAGTCCACAATCCCAACGGGCCTATCCTCTAATGCAAAACCTCAATATATGTGGATCTATAATCAGAAAACATACATCGCTTCGGGGGGAAATATTAAAATTCTATTACCCGATTATTCAGTTGAAGATGTGACAAATTCAGACTATACAATATTAGTCTCTAATAAAGAAAGAGGATATATCTATCTGGTGTTAGATAACCAAATACGCCAATTAGACCTAAACAGCAATACCGTTACGTTGTTGTCAACAATAGCTGAGATAGCTTTTCCCTATACTATTAATAGAGGTATTTATGATACAACTAATAATAAAATGATATTAGATGTGACACCAGCTTCTCCTGTTGATAACCAATCCCAAATTTTATTATTAGAAAATACCGGAAGTTCATTTAATTTTATTTCTCAGACAGATGTTCCTCACATAGGATCATTATATATTCAAAATAATGTTTGCTATCATTATACCTCATACTATGATGCTGTATCTGAGCTGGCCTATTTAAGAACACATCAAATAAACTTGACGGATAACACTGTATCATATTCAGACAGTACAGACTTGACAGGAATGAAGAGACTTACAAATTTTGACAAGAATAACCTTTATGTGTCGCCAATCAATAAAATATATTACAACGAAAATCTATTAGGTTCTATTCCCAGCTCCATACAAATCAATAGCATCGACATAGACAATAATATACTATTCGGAACGCAGAATGCCATACAGAATATTTACGCTCTCGACAGCCTTTTAGAAAACAAAATAGAAATTCTAACCCAACTGTAAAACGACATGCCAATTTTATATCAAACAAAATCAAATATATCACCAACACCAACACCAACACCCGGCTTATCGCTAACTCCTACGCCTACCATTACCCCGTCCAGTACAAGCGCAGCACCATCTCCCACCCCAACCACGTCGCCAACACTAACACCTTCACCAACCACCACGTTAACACCCACCCCAACGCCAAGTCCATCATCCGAAATATTTTCTATTACACAACAACCATTATCTCGAACAGTTGATTTATATACAGACCAGACACCATTCGGGGCATACTATACAAGATTTTCTGTCTCTGTTGATGCTACTAATTATGTTTCCGTTACTTGGCAAAAATCTTCTGATAATGGAAGCTCATGGACGAATATTGAGACCAACCACGCTTGCTGCAATACGCCTGTGAGTCTTGGTCAGTATATTGATTCAACGTATAACAATACATATTGGAGAGCCTATATAACCAACGGAATACATTCAATATATACAGAAACAGCTATATTAACAATTATAGATAGTTCACCAGAAAATATTAGTATTAGTTCTCAACCATCCGATACAACAGTAAATCTGGACAATACCGCATCATTCAATATAGAAGCAACATAATTATGGCAAACGAAATTTACTACCAATGGCAAGTATCTAAAGACGGCGGTTCTACATACACAAATTTAGCCGAAGCCACAGGTTCATATCTACACATATCGGGCATAAACGAGACTTATAATAACAATCTGTATCGCTGTGGGCTAACAAGAAGAAAAAAAACAACAAACACTATATATGGTACTCCAATAGACATATCTCACTATAAGTACAGCGACGCAGCAAAGCTTAAAGTTCTACCAGAAATAGAGTATTCTACTAACGAAGATCAAACTTACGATATTACAAATGGGTCTTTATCTATTAATCCTTCTTCGATCATAGACAGCGGTTCTATCGTTAATTATCAGTGGCAGTATTCAGATGACGAAGGTAAAACTTTTTACAATATCTCAAATCAAAATAACGCATCTATTAATATTTCTGGTTTAAATCTATCTAATAATAACTATATTTATAGAAGACAGACTTCCAGCTATTATGGTTCTGGTAATATTGCTGTCTCTTATTCGCCAACAACAAAAGCTCTTTACCAAAACCAAAGACCTTTACTAAAAATTACCTCTCAACCAAAAGATTATTACGGAGTCTCAGGCTCTGCATCATTTAGTGTTGAAGTTGGTTCAGGTAATATATTGGGAAGCGGCAACTATGACCCACTATCTGTTAAATATTGCTGGCAGACTTCTATAGATAACGGTAATAGCTGGATAAATATCGACGCTTCAACACCAACCTTAGTAGTAGATGATATAGAGAAAAAACAATTTAATAAATATAGATGCAATGTTTCATATGACCAATCTATACATGGAATTAGCGGATCATATACATTAATTTCTTATCCAGCTTCTATCATTACATACAAAAATCTAATTAATCAAATTAACAAATCTGAAATATTTGGATTAAATCATTATTTGTTTAAGAGCGTAAATGGAAATCTGGGAATTCTGAGCAATAATACTTCTGGTACTATTGGAGAAATGACATTATTCAGTATTGATGATGGCTCAACAAAAAAAGAACTCACAGCCAATTATGCACAAACAGTATCTAATTCTTATGGCAATATAGCAATTAAATCAATTTCATTATACGAAATAAATTCACTAGGCAATAAAGTATTAATAAAGACAACAGATACTTCTCAGATATCAGATAAGCCAAAATCTGACTTGGCCGTGGATGCAAACGGAAATATTACCAGTAATGGTGGATGTATAGCGGTGGCTGGTAATAGATATGGTAATGGATATGTGATCAATATAAATAATACTATAAACCATAGATCTCTAGACAACCCTAACTATAAACAATTAGTTTTCAATTGTCTAGTAAAAGCATCACAGGTTAAATCCGATATCAGAGTAGGCGTTATATCTTCTGGAAGACCCGACTACGACCTACAAATCATTAATAAGCTTCAAACCATTAAATCGAACAGCAAAGTAAATTTTTTCATACTACAGGATTCTAACATTTCATCTGTCAACCACCTGAAAGAATCAGTAGATGTGATACTTTTACTCAATAGCTATAATTGGAGCTCATATACTATGAGCAATACCAATCAAGAAAATATTAGATTGTGGATAGATGAACATGCTGGAGCTTTAGTAACGGGAGAATGGGTTTTATGGAACTCTGCAGCCAGAAGGAAATTTAGTATTTTAAAAGAAACATTTCCAATTATACCAACTTCCAGATATTCTAGTAGGAGTATACTAAGGTGGTATCAATACAATACCCAAGAAGATCCAATCTTAAATAAAGATGTTTCACAAGATTTTGAATTTGTAGACAACGGCGTAGCAGGGGTAGAAACCCTGGCCAAACAGATTCGCCAAGGAGCAGAAATTTTTTACATTTCTGAACAAATACACAAATCTTCCTCGACCTCATCGATCAGTAGTAATGAGCTAGTTCAAAATTTTAACCTAGACGATGTGTTTGTGTTAGATACAACCATTAAATATAATTCTGCCATATCATACGGTAATAGTAAATATATTGAGGGTTTATTTGGTTTTGATCCAACCAAACTTGCTCCAAATACAAAAGTAGGAGGACTTCTTTATTGGTCATATAAATCTCTTGTTGATTCCTATTCAGATCAATGCCTATCTGCTGATCAGTCACCCAATTATTTATGGGGTAGTAATTCTGTTGGTCAGTATGCCGATGGCTTTAATTCCGTTTTAAGTAAATATGGTCATCAAACGTCGAACTTTAATACAAATCTCGAATCCGAGTCCGAAACCATAAGTCCTGATTTTATTTCTAAATATATCAAACTGATGAACGGGCTAACTCCTTGCTCAAGCAGTAGTCCAAGTAATGCTATTTATACCCTAAACAGGAAGCCAACATACCCTACAGTTCAATTAGGAGAAAATGCAAATACAGAAATTAGCGTTGATGTTGCTAGTACTGACACCAACAAGATACAACATAAATGGTATTACCAGCCAGCAAACTCTAATACGTTTTATGATATTGATATTGATAATAATTCAGAATATTATCTTGTAAATAATATTTCCGGAGCATTAACTAATTCAAAATATAAAGTTGAGTCTTTCATAAATAGCTCAAATAAAACAGAATCTATATTTGAGATTAAAGAAGATATAGGAATTAAATTATCTCTATATAATGCAGCAGGTAGATATTTTTGCAATGATTGTGCAGGACCAAGTCGAACAATTTATGGAACACCTTTATTTGTTCTGATATCTCAATTTTCTCTAGGGGGGCTATCCGGAAAAACATTTACTTTACAAGGATCAAATGATAATATTAATTTTTCTGATATTTTAACCAGATCAACAAGCAATACATATATAGTTTTGTCTAAAAACGAAGTTCGTAAATATATGAGACTAAAACTTATCCACAATAATATTTCTTACTATAGTAATACTATAACTTGGTTTATGGATTTTAATAACAGGCATGTTGGTATCGCACAATCAGGAAGTCAGCTCTCTGCAAAGATTAATAATAATTTAAGAAATAATACATCTATAAGCAATTGGGAATATTCTTTTGATGATCAAAACTATTATTCTTATCCAGGAATTGTCTCTGGCGACCACAATCAAATATTAAATATTACATCTAATAATTATCATAAAGCATATTTTAGAACTAAATACCAAAAAAATAATAATAACTCAATTTATTTTAGTAATAGTATTAGATTCGAATCTGCTGACTTACTAGACTATAATAGAATATATCTTAGCCAAACAACTAATGATCAATATGTAATTAATAATAAAGAATATGTCGATATAACCATTAATTTAGAAAATTATAGTGGAATTAATATTAATACTATAGAATGGTATAAATATAATGCTTTTACAAATCAATACGATATTATTAGTAATATAACAGGCACATCTATTAGCGCCACCGGAATATCTACTAGTCATGCAAATGATATATCTTACAAAGCAATAATTAATAATACAGGGATAGCTTACTTATGAGTAATATAAACTATAGAAACCAACCAATAGTAACAATTAACCAATCGCCTAGTTTAGTTAGTAAGCTAGAAACTGTTACGTTACAAGCAAGCTTTGATCTGTATCAAATAGAAGTAGGACCTGATTCTTATAATATTGATTATGAATGGATATATACTGACGATGGTAGTACATTTATATCATGTGGCGTATCTAATGATGACCTTACTATAGATTTAACTTCAGATAATCTAGAAAGAATTTATAAGCTTAAAATTACTATACAAAATATTAATCATACAATTCAAACAAATAACACTGGAACAGGATCTATAGGCACGACAAATAATATTCTAATAATAACAAATCAATCTAGTTCATTAGAAATATCGGATGACACAACATCTAAAGTCTTATATAGCTCTAACTATAAGTTGAACCACAGTCTAAAACAAACAGAACTAGTTAAAAATTTAGATATTAGTCAAGTTATTAAATCACTATCTCAACAAGACCCTACAATCGTTACTGCTGGTGATGGGTTTATAAGCCAGCAAAATAACCAAGAAATAATAACTATAGACACAAATCAAACAGAACAATATTACGAATCTGGCCAAGCCATTCAGTCGCTAGAAGAAGAACAAATGCGCTCAATGGGCTGGCCATGGTCACCAAATCCGAATTGCACATTTAGTAATTTCAATGCTGTTGGCGGTTGTGGAATAGCGGTTAAAGTAAAAGAATGGATTGATGTTGCTGGAGGATGTGCTAGTGTAGCAACAGGTCCTTGTGATATAATAAAGGGTGCCGGTGAAGTAACAATAAATAAAGCTCTTGGCATTCTAAATAATTGTAAAATAACATTGAATGGACAGGAATCGTATAAATACTGCGACACTTGTCAGGTAGTTCCTAGTCAACCCGCTGGTGTTTCTTCAATTACTATGGAAGATTGTGGGGTTCTTCCTAACAACCTGACAGGGATCGGTTGTGGTAATTTCGAACCTGATATTTTATGTCCAGATCCTAGTATTGATACAAGTGTCAAGGTATCTTCCGTACCACTAAAATACTGCGCCCTTGGTCTAACAGCAAGTGTAATAACTGGGATTATAGCAACAATCGGACTGGGTGTTTTGGCAGCGAGTCCTATAGGACAAGGAGGGGCCTGGGCGCTTAGCTTCACAGGAGCGGCAGGCGCTGCATATGGCGGCGTCATAGCGGGCATACTGGCCAACTATGGAATTCAATTTGGTTACTTAAAGCCGTGGATAGGAGACAGCTGTTATGGCCCTGGGTTATGTGCCAATGGTACAGGCTTCGTGACTGGCGTGAGTTCCAACGGCTATTTTATGTACCAATGTAATCCAGAAAGCTGGAAAAAGCCCGCACATGTTTCGTGCATGGCTGGCGACAATACATATGCTGGTTGTGATGATAATGACGTTGGTGCAGAACTATTCGTACCGTCTTGTTATGTTACTTATAGTGGAGAAGGCATATCAGCCAGTACTAGTATTGTCACAAACCCAGGATCCAATGGTAATAATGTTTATTTGTTAAAAATCGAAGGAACCTATCCCGTACCCGAAAGTTCTATGCCCAAAAAAGGGTGCAAAACCATTACTTTGTACAAAGGAAGTGAACCTAGTGATTGTGCCGAAGCGGGAGCTTCGCTACCAAGCAGTATATCTGTCACAGTATGTGCCAATACCGGAAAAGACGCGGTAGACGTATTAGACGGGATTAGCTTTGGACAGGATGCATGGGGTGTATGTGTTAATCCTGATCCTTGTTTAGTTGGAGTTGGAAATTTATTGTGTTACAGCGGAGATGACCATTATATATTGGTTGGAGGAAATACCGGACCCGGTAATACCTGTCAATCCCAGTGCAGTAAAATAGGAGGTTATACGGCACCTGGCTATAAAGCACTACCTTCTATAAATAGACCTTCAGGACCAGGAACGGGTAAAACTCCAGCCGAGCTTCAAAGCGATGCAGAAAAAGCCAATCAAGGAAAAGCCTTTTGGTGGGCCGTAGACGAACTAATACCAAACCCAGGATCATCTTGTACAATGCCAAGCAAGCAAGATCCTAGCGGCTTCAAAACTGCTACTGGTCCAGTAGGTTCGGCTCTTTATATATCTGAAGGAACGCCAGGTTTAGTGGGCGACTTTTGCAAAGAGTGCGGATGTAAGAAAAATAGAGAGTGTGGAGGAGGATGTAATGAATGTGTCAACGACGATTGTATTACAAGAAATAGCGCATTACACTCTTGCTACGACCACCTCACAGAAGAAACAAAGCCCTGCTGTGCCTACCTAGACACAACAGACCCTGACTCAAATAAGCACGATTATGTTATAACATGTGCAGATCCAGAAAATTGTATCGTTTGTATAGACGCACAGCTTTTCAACGATAAACATATAGGAACCGTAGCTCATCTAGATAATGTAAATCCTGACGGTTCAACAGATCCAGATAAAAAATGTTGCCCACGCCCGCTTCCATTAGCGGGTAAAATATACTCCGAGAAGCACCCACACTGCAAAACTTGTTGTGAAGGTAAAATCTATAATACTAATCAGTGTGATTATCATTGCGTTGACGATGTCTGGGTAAAGAAAGTATGTCCCGATGGATCAGACTATAGATACACAGCAGTACCAGGTAGTTGTACTCCAAAATGTACTTGCATCACTTGCGAATTGTGCGAAAGAGAAATACAAGAAGTTGATTCTGACGGAAATGCTATTACATTATGTCCACACTATAATACTACCATAGATGCCCAGTCTAGTTGCACTGAGTGCGAAGTAATAACAGACGCTAACGGCGAAGAGTCTGAAAGAATATATAGCACCCTTAAAACAGGTCAAACTTGCTGTCAAACCGGTGCAGAGGATTGGACACCAGCCTATTATTGTTGTGAGCATAGTAATGGCTACAACCATCCATGCAGCAAAACACAAGGATGTTGTGGAGACCAGTGCGCCCCAAATGACCCTAGCAAGTGTTGCGTAGGAAACTCACAGGTTGGTTATCAGATTAGAACAAGAGATTGGTGTGAGGATTGCGACGGAAACAATGTTTGTCGTTTTAGCACGAACCCCGATTGTTGTATTGTAGGCGAAACTGTGACGCGTCCCAGCTATAGCTGGGATGAGCCGCCACGCATTGTGTCAGAAAATTATAGTGAAACATGCATCGATACAATGGGACAATGCGCCGAATGTTATAGTTATTCATACACGAGACTAGTAAGCCCCATTGGTACATTAGAGGAAACAGTCTACGTTACAGAAGTTAGACTTATAACTGGATTGGATCCTGACAGACCAGGTTATGATCCTTGCCTAGAATGTGACGGAAATGGCGGCACTAGAAATAAATGCGATCCGGACGACTGCTGTGGAGGAACTTGTTATGATGATCCTTGTCTAGAATGCGTCACTGATGCTAACGGCGATGATATCCTTCAAGATAAATGTAGTGACGGCTGTTGCGGAGGTGATTGTTATGACACTAGCGATCCTTGCTTAGAATGCAATAACGACAGCCTTGACACGATAACATCACAAGATCCAACAGATCCTTGTTATAGCGCAGCCGTACCACAATCTATTTTCTATCAACCCTAAAAGGATTATTTACAATGAGTAGTATACGTATTAAAAATTTACCAGATCCTACCGGCATATTATATTCAGATAATTTTATTTTAAGCTCTGATGACCTATCTTATAAAATATCTTTATCTGGAATCAAAAATGAAATAACCAGTCCTTCAGTTAATACTCAAAGCGGAGGAAATAGTAATTACAATATACAACTTTCTGACTTAAGAAATACGTTAGTAATAGATAAATCTTTTGACTCTACTATAACTATAACATCGGGAATAAATGACAGTTGTGCGGTTGGCGAAAAAATAGATGTGATTAAAATGAGCATAGGAGAACTTAGAGTAGTAGCTGATTCCGGTATCAATATAGTAAGCCAAAATAATTTAACAGACATTGAATCATATCACACAAGATGCTCTTTACAGAAAATAAGTTCATCCAATTGGTTATTGTCTGGAGATTTATATAGCGCACCTAGTGGATCATTCTCGTCATGAAAAATGAAAATCTAGAAAATCTATCATCAAAAATCATAAACGAATCTGGTTTGAATTCTACTACAGAATATACCAGCGTATTATTAACGATTATGGTAATAGGCATCATACTAAATTGTATCAGAGTAATACAAGAGTGCTCTAATAATAAAACCAAAAAAATGTCTAAAGAAGAAACAGTAACTTTTTATCAAAAAGAAATAAAAAAGCTATCAGATAGAAGAGGATGGTATACCAAAATGCGTATTCGCAAAGCCATCCGAAGAGAAATGAAAATGGGTGTATATAAAGAATATGGCTCATCTATTTTAGACAGCATGCTTAGTATAGGAGAAAATATCACGGAAGATGAAGTTTCATCAATTCTGGAGGCTTTAAATGTTTAGCATATTAATCTGGTGTGTTTATGGTATTTTTGTAGGCAGTATTGCAAAAGCGATTGTGCCTGGAGAAGAAAATTTCGGGTTTGTAAAAACAGTAGCATTAGGAGTAGCTGGCTCATATATGGGTGGAGCTTTACTATACTTAATAGGAGAATATAGTACAGTAGAACCAGCAGGAATATTTATGGGTATTGCCGGATCCGTAGTCTCTATTGTACTGTATAATAAATTAACACAAAAATAAAACAATAAGATATAGTGAATAACAGGATTCCTGTACTAATATGGGCCTATCATGTGGATCTATGGCCAGAGATATTGTCTTTGCTATTGCCTGTAAAAGATTTGATAGATGTTAGGGTAGGACTATATGAACATAATACAGACAATTTTATAGTAGAAGATAGCATAAAAATATTTGATAAATATCATATATCATATCATCCTAATTGTGGCGGAGATGTTCTTCCGTTTTTATTGCAATTAGACTCCTTAGATTTTAATAAATCAGATGTATTTCTTAAAATACACACTAAGAAAAGTTTATTTGGCAGAAAAATAGAGTGGAGGAAAATTCTCTACTATAATCTAATAGGTACTAGATCAATATTTCTAAAAAATATTAACAAAATGACTAGTATACAAACAGGAGCATTAACATGCGGTAATCTTATAATGAAAAATTTGGAAAACACAAACAGTGAAATTATCGAAAAAATTAGCGAAGATATTTTGCAAATACCCTACAGTCATATAAAGAATAAAAAATTCTGTGGGGGCAATATGTTTTTTGGACAAACTTCAACCTTCAAGTCTTTCTTTAATACAGACTCCATACCTAAACTAGAAAAACAACTGAGAAAAGAAACGGGTAAAATTTCAGACGTAAAACAAGGCACATATGCCCACAGCCTAGAAAGACTATTTGGTTACATTGTTGGTTATAATGGACAAAAGATACTACGCACAATTGTGCCAACAAAAAGAATACTCAATAGCCTTGCTCCTCAAAATAGGCTTCATATTATAACTATGTATGATGGGAGTTCTTGCTATTTAGAGGAAGATATTAATGTCGTCGGAAATGTAATTTTAAACTCAAAAGAAAAATTAAAAGTAGAATGGTACCATCTAGATAATCCTGTCACAAGAACATACAAATATATCTCTGATAACACACTAATAAACGCAGAAGCTAATGCCAACAAATAACAAAATACTATTAACAGGAGGATCTGGTTTTCTTGGCAAACATGTCCAACAAGAATTAATAAGAAACGGATTTGATAATATAATTATTCCAAGAAGTTCAGAATACGATCTAACTAATCCTGATAGTTGCAAGCGTTTATTTGATCAACATCTACCCGATACTGTCATTCATTTAGCCGCTACTTGCGGAGGCATCGGAGCAAATATGGCAGCTCCTGGAAAATATTTTTATGATAATATGATGATGGGAATTAATAGCATAGAATGCTCCAGGAAATATGGCGTAAAAAAATTCATTCTAGTAGGCACGGTCTGTGCATATCCAAAGCATTGCCCTGTCCCATTTCGTGAACAAGATATTTGGAATGGTTATCCAGAAGAGACAAATGCTCCCTATGGAATAGCAAAAAAATCTCTTTTCGTTATGCTGGAGGCATATCATAACCAGTATGGTTTAAATAGTGTTATTCTTATTCCGTCTAACCTCTATGGGCCTGGAGATAATTTTAATCCAGCATCTAGTCATGTGATTCCAGCAATCATAAAGAAAATAAGCAAAGCAATTCAAAACAATGCACAAAACATAGAAATCTGGGGAGACGGCTCTGCTACCAGAGAGTTTTTATATGCTCCAGAAGCAGCAAGAGCTATAGTTGCAACAGTACAAAAACAAACAGGTTTTGAACTAATAAATATAGGCTCTGGCGAAGAAATATCAATTAGGTTGCTAGTATCTAAGATCGCCCATATTATGAATTATAAGGGTGATATTTCGTGGGATACATCCAAGCCAAATGGACAGCCCAGAAGATGCGTAGACACATCTAAAGCGCAAAAATTATTGCAGTGGTCTAACAATATCGATATCGACCAAGGATTAGCAGACACAATTAAGTGGTATCTAAGTACACAATGAACAAAGCATTAGTTCCAGAAGATTTTGATTGGGAATATTATGTACATGCCCATCCAGATCTATACAGGGCTGGAATCAAAACACAAAAATTGGCAGAATATCATTACGCCGTCTATGGCAACAAAGAAAATAGAAACTATAAACCAGAAGCCAATCATTATATTACAAGCAAGATCATTTCTCAACAAGAAAAGAAACCAATAAATCCTTCTCGAAAAACAGTATTTTTTGTACAATGGTATCTTGATGAAGACACCAAAGAAAACAGGCTGTTTTGCTTAAATAAAAATTTAGAAAACCCACACATCGACAAAATACATATTTTTTGTGACTCAAACGCATATGCTGATCTATACAACTCTATACAAAAGCACAACAAGATTCAGGTTTCATTAATAGCCAAAAGACTATCATATTATGACTGGATGCAATACGCTAATAAGCATTATGAACAAGATATTAAAATATTAGCAAATTCTGACATATACTTTGATAAAACGCTGGCGTTATTATCAAAACAATCATTCAATAAACATACATTATTTTTCGTCACGAGAAAAGACCTAAATAAATCTGGAGAGATTGTAGGAAGCTGTGACTACTATGGAGATTCAACCAGACCAACCAATCCATTATATTCACAAGATGTGTGGATTTACGAATCTCCTTTAAAAGCCAATCCAAATGCTTTTGATTTTGAGCTAGGCATAGAAAATTGCGACAGGCTATTTAAAAGCAATTTGTCTCAAGAAAAAATTCAAACAGTAAATTTATTTCCAAAAATAAACGCTATTCATGTAGATTATAGATCAATAAAAAATAGATCACAATATAACCTAATAAATAATCGGAAAACAAATTTTATGAAAAACTACAGTATTAATAAGTTTATTGTAGAAAGTGATTTAAAAAGACATCCCAATGAACTGAATGCAATATGTCTATTGCTAAATGGTAATGAAATAAATGATGGATATTATGACTCATTTATTATAAAGCTTGCACACAGCATTAAAGAATCTCAAACAAATACTAAGACAGCATCAACCATAGATTTCAATATATATACACAACATACTATTGATAGTAATTATACTCAAGCGTTAAGCAAACTATTTGCAAAAGTCAATATTATCAAGTCTCATATTCCATATAAGTATGACTTTTATGATCAACCCAAATCAGATCAAGACACTAAGTATGGAGATAAATCAGGTCCTAATTATTGTTTTTTTGATGTTTTTAAGTACCTTAAGAACTACAACACTACATTATTTTTGGAATGTGATGTTATTTTTCAAGGCGATTGGCTTTACTACATTGATAACTATACTAAATTTAGTGGAGGTTTTTGGGTCTCTGGTTCTAAATATTACAATAACTCGCAATCAAATCTTTATTCTGAAAGCGGACAACATATTAATGGAGGAGTATGCTTGTATGCCACAGGTCACACCGGACTGTGTAACTATATGAATTTTTGTTTCAATATACTGCCAGAATATATTAATCATGTCAACAGCGGATTGCCATACGACTATCTGCTACATAATGTGCTTGTTGATTTCTTCGACTTTGATCACGACAATAGAAAGATATGGAATTTTATTGATAGACAAATAACAACAAATAATCTCATCCTAAATTATAGCGATATAAGTGTCTCGTTGGACAAAATAGCAAAAAACTACCCAAATATTCCGATCCTACACACCAAAAATTCAACAAACGATTAATGATAAACCATGAGTAAAATACCGGTATATTATCATATTCCTAAATGTGGAGGTACTACCGTACTTACAACATTAAACTATTTTAATTTCAAAACAAATAGAAAATTTTATATTGATAATGATTTAGAGTGGGATAATCGCATATGTCAAGTACTAAGAGTTTTTTTACATGAGGATCGCAGATTAAATTGTGTGGTGACTTTTAAAAATAAGTTCAACGACAATACTGTATATATAGACAGACATATCTGTTCTTGTGATTTTAAAACATTTAGCAAATTATACAATAACGGAGAATTGTCGATTTACGCTATATGCGTCGAACCCACAGGCGATGCTAATTTAAAACAATCTTTTGACACAGTTTGTCTGTTTTTTAAAGAAAACTCAGATATTGATATTTTACCATTTACTATTTTTAGAAATATTTTTGATAGACATTATTCCGAATATATGTATTTAAATAGTGATATGTCCAAACACGAAAAATCTCATGGCGTTTTTAAGGATATGACATTTGAACAATATATTGAATCCAATATTTTTCCATTCAACTATATCTGCCAAACAGTTCAACGAAAACCATCGGAAGAAAATATAGAATATATTATCAATTTCTTTAAACAGTTTAGGATTCTGGATATGTCCAACATCATTGATAATTTATTCTCCATACTAAATGAGTGCCAACCAAATAAACTAGATTATTCTGCTGTTTTTTCTGAGCAAAATATAACGACCAATAAAAATACTTACAATAAAATATCATTAAATAATCTTTCTCAAAAATCACAAGAAATCTTTTTGTTTAAAACCTCATTAGACAGAAAATTATATGATGCTCATATCTCACAAACGTAAGTTTATTACCATAGACATACCTAAAACCGGCACAAGATCACTTAGAGACACATTATTGCCTTTGAAAATAATAGATATTGTAGGGCAACCCGAATGCAAAAATTTTTATCAACACGGAACCGCACTGCATTGTAAAAAAGAATTACAAAATATAGGATTAAATTTTAATGATTATTTTTCTTTTTGTGTGGTAAGAAATCCTTGGGAAAGATATACAAGTTTTTTTAGATATTACAAACAAAAGGCAATAGAATATACCGAAACAAAAGACCATAAACATTGGAATTCTTCCAGAATAAAACAGGGAAAATTTTGTGTTGATTTATTTAGCAACAATAGTGAGCAACAGATTATGAGAAAAATCATAAACAATAAGCCAGCACAATCGCAATATTTTTTAAATCAAAATAAACAGATAATGGTTTCATATATAGCCTTATTTGAAAAAATACAAACAGAATTTGAATACTTTTGTTGGGCTATTGGTATAGAACCAATTAAATTATCACACAGCAATAAAAGCACAATCAATATTTCTAGGGACGATCTTTATAGTCAAGAATTAAAAGATATAGTCGCAGAAAAAGAAAATTATCTGATAAATCTTAAAAAATATGAATTTAAATCATAATAATATAAAAGTTCTACCAGTACATAAAGCCGCATCTGCATTACAAAAAAAGATATGCACAGAAATAAATTTTATACTTGGAAAAAATAGAATAATCTACTCAAGATTAACGAGAAAAACTAAAATTATAAATCAAAACGATATTATTATTTTAAGACATCCATTAAATAAACTAATATCTGAATACTATTCCTACGGATGGTCGCACACAACAAAGTATCACACAGAACAACAATTTGAAATCAGAGATATCATCAGACAACAAAGTTTAGATGAATATATAATCACCGATCACAAAAGATTAAATTTATTATACAATAAAGTGTTCAATGAAGCCAAAATGATTATTAAATATGAAGATATAATGGATTATCCGCAACGTTATTTAAAATTTTTACTCAAAAAAATTGATGAACAAAAAATTTTTGATGAAATATGGAATCGCTTCAAGACAGAATTTGAATTTCAAGGGACAGATTTAAGCGAAGACATTATTAATGAAAAAGTCAAATCTCATAGACGTAATTTAGATCATTTAGAATATGAAAAAAAATTATTACCACAAACTATTAAAAGATTAGATTCCGATATGATAGAAACAATTAAAATATATAACTCATTATCAAGTATAATATGAAAGATTTTTACCCAGAATTATGCGGACAGTGGATCAGTAAAATACCGCAAAACTATCAGCAATTTCAAAAACAGAATGAAGTTTTGGCCTTTCCACTACCTCGACCAACAGGAGTATATAAAAGAATCGGGAATTTCGTAGATCAATTTTGGACGCAGAAATACATAGATTATTTTGATAATCCAATATTTACCCATTTTGATTGTAAGGCAAATAATGTTGTTAATATGCCTCTAGGTTTAATGCATCATTTTTCCGTAAACCAAAATGTTAACTATATGTTTAAACAAAATCACAATAATCAATATTTTAGTAAAATTTTTTGGAAAGGCAGAATATCAACCCATAGTATTAGATCTAAAATTATATCATATTTTACAAGTAAAGAATCTAGTCAAGTAGATATAAAAAACTGGAATATTGATTGTTCTAAATATGGAATATACGGACAACGACATTTGCAGCCACCCCCAAAAACAGAATATACAAGTTACTTCAATGAATTAAAAAACTCTGATTTTTTCTTGGTAATTAGAGGAGACAAACCTTGGACATTAAGTTTTATGGATTCTTTAAGAGCAGGAGCCATTCCTGTTTGCATAGATACATTTTATCAAGACATGGGATGGGAAAATATCAATATACAACCAGAAGATTTATTCTTGTATTTCAGCACTGAAACATACTCGGTCGAAGAAATATATGATGAATGCCTGAAGGTTTTACAAGACAAAGATCGTGTTCTTTACATGAAAAATAATATTAATCAGTTTTACAAAAAATATATCCTGACAGATAGAGCTGTTAAAAATAAGTATCATATTCAATGTTGGAGCGATTTTATTGCCGCTAAGATATTAGAAATACAAA
>Ga0181592_10001814_pt1 | contig 17439 bp, 15 predicted proteins | sample 071ome_20_FD_133755 | JGI IMG/M metagenome (GOLD analysis project Ga0181592, IMG submission 133755) | Coastal salt marsh microbial communities from the Groves Creek Marsh, Skidaway Island, Georgia - 071412BT metaG (megahit assembly) | ecosystem: Environmental > Aquatic > Marine > Intertidal...
CCTGCGTCGGGTTACTTGGTTAAGCACCCGAACGGCATTGTTCAGATCGGTGCTTTTTCCTAATGTAGGCCGAAACAGGATTTCTCTGAGGATGCGCAATACATGTTTGTGTCCCTTGGTTGGAGGTAAGTAGAGTTCCGTTTCATCGGTAAATAATAAAAGGCCAACCTTATCTCCATTGCGGCAGGCTGAGAATGCTATGAGTGCCGCCAGTTCGGCTAGTTTTTCTCGCTTACTCTGAGTATCTGATCCGTATCGAGTACTTTTTGATATATCAACCGCAAGAAGGATGGTTAATTCTCTTTCCTCTTTATATTGCTTAACAAATGGAGTGCCTTCTTTTGCGGTTACATTCCAATCAATTGTACGTACTTCATCCCCAGGTTGGTATTCCCTGACCTCTTCAAAATCAATTCCTTGCCCTTTGAATGCACTATGGTAGGAACCAGCGAATAATTCGGCTACCAAGCGGTTTGACCTAATTTCTATCTGCCTGACTTTACGCAGAATTTCTCGCGTAAACTCAAGGTCTTGTTCACTCATGTAAACTAGAAATCAAAGTGAAAACTCCGAATCGACAAAAGTTCGAACTATGGAACTGGAACCGTTTCTAATATCTTTTGCACAATTGCATCACTATTGATGTTCTCAGCCTCAGCTTCGTAACTGATTATGATTCGGTGCCGGAGCACATCTGGGGCAATGTCCTTAAGGTCTTGAGGGGTGACAAAGCTTCGCCCTTGCGTGAACGCAACCGCTTTTGCAGCAAGGGCTAAACTTATTGTTGCTCTCGGTGATGCCCCAAAATGAATGAAGGCTTCGAGATCGGAAAGTCCGTGCTCTGAGGGTTTGCGGGTGGCCAGTACAAGATCGACCAAGTATTCCTTCAGTTTGTCGTCCAAGTAAATTTGATCGATTAATTTACGTGACCTGAAAATGGTTTCAGCATCAACAACAGGGCTAATTTCGTGGTTGGGGGATACGCTGGCATTGGCATCCAAAATTTTCAATTCTTCGGAGCGATCAGGGTAATCAATAAGCAATTTGAGCATGAAGCGGTCCATCTGTGCTTCGGGCAACGGGTATGTTCCTTCTTGGTCGATAGGGTTTTCGGTGGCTAATACAAGAAAAGGCTGAGGGAGGGCATAGGTTTGATCTCCTATCGTTACCTGTCTTTCTTGCATGCCTTCTAACAAAGCACTTTGTACTTTTGCAGGAGCCCGATTGATTTCATCTGCAAGTAGTAGGTTGGCAAAGATGGGACCCTTTTTGGTGGTAAAATTACCTTCGCCCGGATTGTAGATGAGTGTACCAATGACATCAGCTGGTAAAAGGTCGGGAGTGAACTGAATCCGCTTGAAGTCTGCCTGTATACATTCTGCCAGAGTCTTGATGGCGAGCGTTTTAGCTAGTCCAGGAACACCTTCCAGCAATACATGCCCGTTCGCCAGTAAGCTTACAATAAGTCGGTCCACGAGATATTTTTGCCCGACAATTACCTTGCCGATCTCTTGTCTTAGTAAGCTCACCCACGCAGCTTCGCTTTTAATTCTTTCCTGCTCCTCAGGAGCGGGAGGTGTATTCACAGTGCTAGATTCTTTCATCAGTATTAAAAGTAGATTAGAGAAGCGTAACCAACGCAACGATTTGTCCAAGGTAAAAGCGTTCAGTAAGAACTCATGGTCCATTTTCGACTTGCCCAAAAGAAGGACTGGGGAATTCTAGCCTTTAGAAAACTGTCACAGGAATAAATTTTAATGAGAGTAATTTTTAATGTTTAAATTAAGTAAAGAATCGAAACGTATTTTTTTCGCCCTCTTGGTCATTCCATTTGTTTGGATGACCCTCAATCACTACGAGTATCTGGATTATCTCAAAACCAAAACTGTAGATTGGCGAATGCAGTTTAGAGGAGAGATCCCTCAATCAAATTATTCTGATAGTAATGATACCATAGAGCTTCCCAATGGGCAGGAACTCCCCCGTGTGCCCAAACTTGTTTATGTGAATTTTGATGTGGGTACTCTTGAGATGGATGGGGTCGGAGAAAGGCCTTGGGATCGCGCTTTTTTTCGTGATACTGCACTTGCCTTGTTAGAAAAAGGCAAAGCCAGATCCATTGGTTTCGATTTCGGATTTACGCCTAAAAGTATGTCTCGAATGGTGCCTAAAGAAAATTCCTATCGCAGTGATATGGCCTTAGCTGACCTTGTGAAAAAGTTTCCTGACCAAGTTGTCTTAGGATGTCTCTATTCTGGAGTGCAAACTCCTTATGTTAAGTCAACTGGGGTAAGTGCATTTCCTCCATTTTTAAAGGATGGATATACAAGTGAGTCCGGGAAATTTCACTATCCCGAATCACCGTCCTACCCACTAGTAAGTTTTGATGGCGAATCCTACATTGGACGCCTTGGTTCATTTACGGTTACTCCATATCGTGCGGTGGATGAAATTCCGAGATGGGTTCCTCTTTGGTTTGAGGTTGGAGGGAAGGCACATGCATACAACCTACTTGGTGGGAAGCAGAATGTTTTATCGTTTGAATTGCCCAAGGATAACCAAAGACAAATAAAAGAACTCCGAACAGAGTTAGCCAAAATTACGGCTCAAAAATTAAAACTTCAAAATGAGGTTTCTATCTTAGGCCATGAGTTAGCGGAATTAAATGAGGCAAAAATGAATTATGATGTTGTTTTGTCTCAGTACCGGGAGCATGGAAAGAATCTCTCCCGTTTAGATCAAGAAATCGAAAATTTTCAGAACACACTTCTTGGTAATTCATCCATTGAACAGATTATTAGACCTCAGATTGCTCTCCGGATTTCCGAACGCAATACGATCCTACAAAAAGTCCTAACCAATTCATCTACTGATCGTCAGGGGTATGAAAATGTTGAGGGCTTGCAGGTGGAGATTCAATCCTTGGAAGAGGAGATTTTTAATTTCCAGAAAACATTGGAGCTTAATCCAGCGTTGTCCGCTGTTATTAAACCACAGCTTACCCAAAGAATAAATAAGAAGACTAAACTAATGGCTGCTCTCGCAACTTTACAGGAGAAGGCAGACATTGATCTATCGCCTGAAGAACTTCTGGACGCACGGTCTTTATTGAGTGATAAGATTAAGCAAGCTGAAGCTTCTGTTAGCTCAAGTGTGGTTAAGTTGGCAGAGGTAGAGCAAAATCTCTTTGCTAAAAGGGATGCACTTCAGCTTGTGGAAATTAAAGAGAATCGAAGTTCGCTTCTTCTTGCAAGATACTCAGGAGAAGTGGGTACAGAACTTGTAGAGACTGAGAATTCGTTGAGGCTAATCTATAAAGGTACTAATAAGGATGGCTTTGGGGGTATCTTGGTGGATACTTTTCCCAACGAAGTTCCCCTTATAAGGAAAGGCAAGATTTTCGCTTTGGGCGTTGAAGCACTACTCGCATATTATGGGCTAGAGGATGATTCAGTTCAATTGGATAAGGAATATAAAACCTTTTCTATCATTCACCCAACTGCAGGTACACTGGTGAAGTCTAATCTTTCGGAAGGTCAGTTTCTTGAGGTTAACTGGTTTTCAAAGTGGTCTGAAATCTTGGACGAAAAAACACTCACGCTTGAAGCAAAACGTGCGTATGGAGATAAAAATTTTCCAGAATTTATAGCCCTTGCTCCCCAAATTGTACGCTTACTTCTCTCCAGGGTAGAGGGAATATCTGTTCCCTCTGATGACAAAAAATTACCCGACTGCCTGCTCAATTTGGGAGTGGAGGAAGCAAAAGTTCACACCTTGCAGTCTCTTCTGATTCAACCATTGAAAGACGAAGACATTCCTTCCTTCGATGAGTTTCTATCGTTACTCGAAGCAATTAGCTATTATTACATTCCTGCAACCATTTCATCTGATTATAATCCAATGTGCGGGATGAAGGATGTCCTACAATATGCTCAATTCCATGACCAAGTCACCGCAACCATCACCCAATTGGAAGAGAAAATAACCTCTCTTTCTGGAGGCCAGTACCTAGGGAAAATTGAAAAAGCATTAGAAAAAGATCCTGAAAATACCAATTTAATTTCCCAAAAACAAAAAATCCTTGAGGCAGTTGATGCGAATAAACGGATCCTATCGGTTCAGAATGAAGAAATGCAGAGAATAAAATCGTTCTTCTCAACATTTGAAAATTCAATTGTTTTGATTGGTCCAGAGGAAGCAACCTTTCAAGATTTAGCCCCAACACCCTTTGACGCAGCTGCTGTTCCTAAAGTAAGCGTCCATGGAAATTTGATCAAAACTCTAACTTCAGGAGAATATCTACAAAGATTACCCATTAAGACGGATCATTTTGCTACACTATTTGTCTGTTTGCTCATGGCTTTTTTGGCCGTTTATCAAGGCAGCCATGCTCAGTGGGTCCAAGCAGCAGGGATTCTTCTTCTCTGCGGGTATGTATATTTTGGTTTTGAGGCATTTGCCCAGAGTCATGTGGTTTGGCCAATCACTGCTCCTGCGTGTGCGGGTTTGAGTACTTCGTTTATCGGCCTCGCTGCGATGGTGGTGATTGAACAAAAAGCCAAAGGTCGCCTCAAGGGTATGTTTGGGAGTTATGTTTCCTCTGATTTGGTTGAGCAAATGGTTGCTTCTGGGGAAGAACCTTCACTTGGTGGGGAAGAGACAGAAATAACTGCTTTCTTCAGCGATGTGCAGGCATTTTCCAGCTTTTCTGAACTTCTTACCCCCACGGGATTGGTTGACCTAATGAACGAGTATCTGACGGCGATGACGAATATCCTCCAGGAGGAGAGAGGAACCCTGGATAAATATATTGGCGATGCGATTGTGGCAATGTATGGGGCTCCTATTCCCATGAAGGATCATGCTTACCAAGCGGTTCGTACTTCCATTCTTATGCAGCAAAAACAAATTGAGTTGCGTAATAAATGGGTCCCTGAAGTAGAAAAGTGGGGGAAATGTCATAGTCTCGTAACTCAAATGCAAACCCGTATCGGTTGTAACACGGGTACTGCTACGGTTGGAAATATGGGTGCACTTGATCGTTTTAATTATACTATGATGGGAGACATGGTGAACTTGGCTGCACGGTGTGAAAGTGGTGCGAAAGCTTATGGTGCCTACATCATGGTAACGGAAGAAACCAAACTGGCTTCCGAGAAAATGAAAGATGATATTGCATTTCGTTACCTTGATAAAATTGTGGTTAAGGGCCGCTCGCAACCGGTTGCTATGTATGAGCCCACTGGATTCATGTCTGAGCTAACTCAGGAAACGCAGGACTGTTTGGATTGTTTTCAGCAAGGGATCGATAAGTATTTGGCTCAAGACTGGATGGGGGCATTAAACTTATTTGAAAAAGCCAAAGAAATGGAGCCCAATAAGCCAGGTGTCACCCCGGGAGTTAAAGACAACCCATCCATGATCCTAATCGATCGTTGTAAAGTAATGATGGATAACCCTCCCGGGGACGATTGGGATGGGGTTTATGTAATGACCACAAAATAATTCGGTTAGAACTGCAACTCTGGGAAGGGATTCTTATTTTTTGGGAACAAAATATTGGGGTTCGTTTCCTTTCTTCCATTTCAGGTTGCATCCCAAACTAGGCTTTTGGTTTATCGGCGGTTCCGAATCTGCCAGTAACTGGTTCACCGCATATGCTAAATCTTCCCCATTCACTTCCTGCTCATTATGGGGACGTGAGCTATCAAATTGTCCCCGGTAAAACAGAGAGTATGAAGAATCAAAGAGAAAGAAGTCCGGAGTGCAGGCAGCCTGATAGGCATGAGCAACTGTTTGCTCTTCATCAAAGAGGTAAGGGAACCTAAAATCATACTGGATGGCTAATTCTTTCATCAATTCTGGAGAATCGGCCGGATAATTTTCTACATCATTAGATGAAATAAAATACACCTGGACTCCTTGTTCTGCCCATCGATTGGATAATTGAGAAAGGCGGGGCAAAAGGTGAATCACATAGGGACAGTGATTACAAATAAAGGCAATTAAGTACCCTTTTTTTTGAAGACGATGGTCAAATATCACTTCGTTTCCAGACTTGGGGTCAGGAAGACAAAAAGACGGTGCTTGAGTGCCAAGTTCTAGCATAGTTGAAGGAGTGGCTACCATATGAAGTATGGGGTTTAGTTTTGCGTGTTTTGAGTAGAGGAAAAGGAAAGTGGATATTTGGCAAAATATGCAGCCAGTAAATCACGGGCAATAGGGGTAGCGGTTAAGCCACCCTGAACCTGATCTTGTGGGATGACTCCTTCAATAAGGACGGAGACAGCAACTTTGGGCGAGTCCGCAGGAGCGAAGCCAACAAACCATGCCAAGTTCAATTTCATATTATGGTTTCTCCATTGCCCAGTGCCGGTTTTTCCAGCGACTAACATCCCGTCAATTTGACAGCGCCTGGCCGTACCTTCCTTAGTGGCAAGGATCATTCCTTCCACAATAGCTTGGCGATTTTGGGGAGTAGTAAGCTTTGCGGAAGTATTGGCAATGTTATCGTTGTTGAGGGTGAGGGAGGGAGTGAATGATTTTGAATTTGTGGCAAGTTTAGCGATAAAACAAGCCATCTGAAGAGGGCTTTGCCTCAGACCTCCCTGGCCAATGGATATATTGAATGTGTCTTCCATCGTCCAGTTAACCCCGAGGTTGTTTTTCTTCCAAGTCGGGTCTGGAAGAATAGGAGTGTCCCGTAATCTTGGGAGAGATAACTCCGGTTTTTTGTCCATTTCAAGTTTTTTTGCCTCGGCAATTAAATGGTCGTGTCCCATCTGTTCTGCCCAGCGAAAAAAGTAAACATTACAGCTTTGGGCAATTGCTTTGCTGAGGTTGAGCAAACCATGTTGTCCTGGATGCACATGGCACTTCATGCCCCGGTAGATTCCCTCGCACATTAAGCTCTCATTAAGATCCAGTGACTGCGAATGAAGACCAGCCAAGGCTGTGACTAATTTAAAAGGGGAAGCAGGTGCGTAACCCGGGTGCCAGGCACGAGGCAGACAAGCCTCACGCCTTTGGATTTCATCATACGCAGCTTGAGATATAAAAGGGGTTAAGCTGCTTAAGTCATAATTCGGTCTACTCGCGAGTGCCAAAATTTCTGAAGTTTCAAGATCAATCAAAACCGCAGCACCCGGTGGCGGGGGCGGGGGGGCAAGGGAAAACGCCCCGGGGTTTTGTTTTCCGCGCTGTAACACTCCTTGGGCATAAAGGTGACGAAGCAAACGATTGGCATCTTTTTCAGTTCCCTTAAATCCAGCAACTGTGGATGCCTGCTTGCCCGTCAATGGGAAGGGTGCGTCTTTGAAGGCATTTAAAAGGAGTTCTGCTCGCACCTCTGTTTCTTTGGTCCCAAGCAGTGCACGGCTTGTTCTTCTTTCCAGTGTTCTTGCCCAGTCTTTATCCGGAAGTATTCTTTGTTGAGCCACTTTGTTTACCATCCGAGAAATGGAGTCTTCTGCAATTTTTTGCAGGTCTATGTCCAAAGTAAGATGGACTGAGTTTCCTTTCTCGGAAGGTTCTCTTGCAATACGCTCAAACCTTGAACCCATGGGGTTGACCACCCATATATCGCCACCATCCTTTCCCCGCAGTTGATCATCAAAAGTTTTTTCAATGCCAGCTTTTCCAGTTCTGCCCTGTAATTCAAAAGTGGCTAGGTCTGAACCACTTAAGTTTTCAGCATTTGCTTCATAACCACTTCCAACATAACCGAGTACATGTGAGGCCAGATCGTTTTGCGGATAATGTCGTACCGCTTTCGCTTGTACTTGCACAGGAGAATCAGGAGGGAGTTTTTCGACAAGAAGTGCGTACTCCTCATTGGTTAAATCCCCTGAAATCTCTAACGGTAGAACCAACTTTCTTCTCCAATGCTTTTGCAAGTCTGCCAAGGTTAGGGTGTTGTTTCTACCGGTGATCTGATTTACCAAACCTAGGTAATTTTCAACCGCTGCATACCTGGCCTCCCATGAAAGAGAGAAACCATTGGTTGAGAATTCTAAAAAATCAGAACCTTGGTTCTTCGCAAAAGGATTGAACCATTTATTCTCACTGTTTGGATCCCTTTTTTTAGAAATGGGTTTTCCCTTATGATTGAGGATGTATTCAATAGAAAACAATCCAGCGATAGAGCAGGTTATTTTATGAACTGCTCCCTGAATCAAAATATCGTTTATAGTTTCGTTTTTTGGCGGGTCAATTTCTGTGCTCCACACCATGCCACGCTGGTCCAGATTGATTCTTTTATGATTGATCCAGAATTTAACCAGGGAGGAATCGCTTTTAACATTTCCTGAAACTTTGACTTTTCTTTTTCTTACATGTTCTTCCTCGAAACAAATAGTCAACAGCTTCTCAAGGGAAATTTCTTGATGCTCGCTAATTCGGTCTTTTAAAGCTCGGGACTCTCTTCTTAGCCTGAGTTTTTGCTCCCAAATTTCATCATTCAATTCTTCCAAATGTATATTAGCTGAATAGTGGGCTCGATTGCCAATGAGCAGGTTCCCGTTCCGGTCAAAGACATCACCCCTTGCCCCAGGTTTAATGATTCTTCTTTGCCCCTGTTTTCTTTCTTTTTCTAGGTATAGATCCTTTTCTATTACCTGCCGAAAAAAGAGGGTACTAATGAGGACGATAAAAAGGGATAAATAAAAACCTGCAAAAACTCTTAATCTTCTGGTCTCAGGAAAGTATTTCTCAAAAAAGCTCATTTGCTAGGAGATGAATCTAATCTATGAACATCAGTCAACAGATGGATCAGTTTTGAGGAAAACTGGGTATGCCAGATTGATACAGGAATGAGCATGAGGGAGGATAGGATGAGGTCGGCTAAAAATCTACCAATGTGCCAGCCTCCTAATCCAGAGGGGATTAAATTACAGGCTACAAACCAAGACAAAGCTAAACCAAGATTGATAATGAGCTGAAAGATGTAGACCTGTTGGGGTGTTTGCTTACCTGTGTGTAAAATTCCTTTGAATGTTAGAAAAAGGAAGCTCAAAAGAAATGCATGAAAACCAATTGTATGGGAAAAAAAATGATCCCACAAGAAACCGCAAATTAAAAGAGACACCATACCGCGATACGGATCAATCCACCGGAAGTGAGGCAGGAAAAAAAGGCCTGGGAGATAAAAGCAAATTCCCCAAGGGCTAATGACCGAGTTCAAGAATGCCACACAATAAAGTAAAATAAGGTTCGATAAGGTAAGCGATAGGAAGACTCTGTTTTCTACCTTCATGAACGCTCAATTTTCCAAGGCTGTTTCTGTAAGAAGAATGGTGGCTTCAGAAACAAGGCTTAGGTCTTTAGGCAACCGTACAGACCCATTTTTAAACAAGCCGTCACCGCTTTCATCAAGAGAGGTCACCCAACCAATGGGCAAGCCTCCAGGAAAGGTTCCTCCCAAAGAAGATGTTTCAAGTAAAAGTCTTTTTCCATTCTCTAATTGAATGTCGTGAGGAACATCCCACACACTGCCCACTGGTTGCCCACCCATTAAAATTCCGTTTCCTTGAAAAGTCACAGGCCTGTTATCCCCCCGGAAGTGGGCAACAATTCTAAAATTTGGATTGGTCGCTAATTGAACTTTAGAGGAGTTAAGACCGGTATGAAAAATACGGCCGATAACCCCTTTTGAGGAAATAACTCCCAAACCATCTACTACGCCATGATTCGTGCCTTTTCTGAGAGACAATTCCTGCCACCATGAATTTAAATTTCTGCGGGTGACCCGTGCCAAGATGGGAGTGAAAGAAGTTTCATCATCCAGCCCAATTCTTTCCCGCAATGCTTCTATCTGCGCGTGCAAACTATGGAGTTTAGCAATTTCATTTTCCCATTTTTCTTTGTAGGATTCCTGTAAATTCCAATCCGACCTAATCCGCGCGAGATCTCGATTTTTTGATATCAGGGTTTTTTTAGAATCTGCTTGGTGCCCCCAATAATTGCCTAGATCAGATAAACGGGAAGTAATCTCCCATAGGGGTGCTTCGAATTCATTGAAGGCAGAGCGTGTCATCACCTTCCATCCGGCAGGCAAAGCTATGAAGAACAACAAGAAGCAGCCTAGTGCTAAAAAGGGTCCGAACTTGGGCCTGTCCTGCGGAGCAGCCAAGGCTAAAACTACTGGGTTACCAGACGGTCGATCTGTTCCCGACTCAATGAATCAAGCAAATTCAAAAATTCTCCAGTTCCGTTAGCCACGCAACTGAGGGGGTCCTCGGCCTGAATCACGGTTAATCCGGTAGCATCACTGATGACTTGATCTAATCCACGGATTAAAGCACCTCCGCCAGCGAGCACGACACCCCGGTCAATCAAGTCAGCTGAATGTTCAGGTTGGCATCGATCCAATGCATTTTTTACAAGATCCACAATTTGTTGTACAACCTCCTTGAGGGCTTCCTCCCTAATCTCCTGAGAAGTAATATGAATGGTTTTCGGAAGACCGGCAGTCGAGTCTCTCCCTCGAACATCCATGCTCAATTCTCCAGAATCCAGCGGAGAGGCAGATCCAATAGAAAATTTGATTTCTTCTGCGGTTCTTTCTCCGATGAGCAAGCCATAGGCCCGTTTCATGTAGGCCACAATTGCTTCATCCAATTCATCTCCTCCCACCCTGATGCTGCGTTGAAAGGAAACACCAGATATGGAGATAATAGCAACTTCTGTGGTACCACCACCGATATCTACGATCATGTTTGCATATTCATCGTGAATGGGCAAACCCGCTCCAATCGATGCGGCCATAGGTTCTCCAAGTAACAATACTTCCCGCGCACCCGCTCGGATTGCAGAATCTTTGACGGCCCGTTTCTCCACAGCAGTTATGCCGGAGGGAACCGCGATAACAACCCTAGGTGGAACAAGTTTCCTTTTATCCACTTTCTCGATAAAGTACCTTAACATTGCTTCTGAAATTTCAAAATCCGCAATGACCCCGTCCTTCATCGGTCTAAGAGCTTCAATCGTTCCAGGAGTACGGCCAAGCATGCGTTTTGCTTCTGATCCAACAGCACAGACCTTTTTACTGGTCTTATACCTGGCCACCACGCTAGGTTCTCGTAGAACTATTCCACGATCCTTGACGAACACAAGAGTATTGGCCGTGCCAAGGTCTATTCCAATGTCATTGGATAAGAAGCCGAAAAGATTGCTGATCATTTGCTGGTATAAAACTTAATCTATGATTTCTTTCGGATTTCTATTATCTGTCAAAGACAAACCATTCACATTGTGAATAAGCTGAGAAAAACTTTAGATCAAATTTTGGATTCAATTTGCACTCTTACTCCTTTTTTCGGCCCAATAAATTACAGCGGCACCACCCAATAAAAGACCAATAGAGTAAAACTGTCCCCTGGGCATTCCCAAAATTAAGGATGCATCCGGTTCCCTGAAAAACTCTCCCAAAATACGGGCAATCGCATATACTATTAAAAATTCCCCTCCGAGCCGACCTGGTTTGCTTTGGCAAAGGCTTGTTTTCCAAAACCTGAATTGTACAAAGATGAAAACAAGGAGCCCCTCCAGTAACGACGCGTAAATTTGAGAAGGATGGCGGGCAATACCAAGAGCAAAGTCTGGAGCTTTGGGAAATAGCACACCCCAGGTCACATCAGTTGTTCTGCCCCACAGTTCCCCATTAATAAAATTGGCTAACCTACCAAAGAAGAACCCTGGAGGAACAACACTTGCGATGAGGTCTGCGACTGGCCAAAAGGATTGGTGTGACTTTCGTGCGTACCACAAAGTTGCAATGATTACCCCAATAAACCCTCCATGGCTGGCCATTCCTCCCTGCCAGACATAAAGGATCATAAATGGATCACTAAGGAACTCTTCTGTGCGGTAAAGAAGAGCAAACCCAATTCTCCCACCAAGTAAGACACCTAAAATTTGAAAGGTCATGAGATTAATGACCTGTTCTTTATCGTAGGGACTTCTCCCTTTTTTGTAGGCAATTAATAAGAGGTAGTAAGCAGCCAAAAAACCAGCGAGATAGGAGATCCCGTACCACCTGATCCCTCCTGGTCCCCAATCCCCCCAGGAATCTGGAAATTTCCACACAAAGGGGCTTAGGTTGTGAACCCAGGGTGATGCAAATAATTCAACCATTAGAATAGAAGTTTAGAGTGAGCTTTAAGGGTTTTGAGAAGTTTTAAAATTATGTCTCCGTTTTGCCAATTCTCTCATATCAACGGCTAGGTCATCATGCTCAAAAATTTCCTGACCCAAGATGCTTTCGATTATATCTTCCATGGCCAGTACACCTGCGACCGAACCAAACTCATCCACTGCGATGGAAAGCTGTGAATGTTCAGACAGCAAAAGGCGAAGTGCTTTGTCTGCACTCGCATTCTCTGGTACAAACAAAGGATGAAGAGCTAGTTCTTTGAGCATGGTTTTGGGCCTATCTTCAACCATGGCATTGTGTAAATCTCTCCTTCGAACCACGCCCGTAATATGATCAATGTTATCCGCATAAATTGGGATTCGAGCAAAAGGAACATTTGGAAATTTAGTAAAAACATCTTTTACAGAAATCTTTTCATCCAGTGCCAGCATCACTGTTCTTGGGGTCATAATTTCACTAACTTTTACACCATCCAGCTTGAGGGCGTTGGTCACCCAGTCGCTTTCATCCGAAGATAATGTTCCCTCCTTTGCTCCTTTTTTGGCGAGAAGAATGATTTCCTCTTCATCCCTTTCAGATGATTTTTCTTTTGGGGGTACCATTGCCCGCATCGTAAATTTGCAGACCTTTGAAAACGGGGACATTAGGATTCTTACTACAACCAAAGGGAGAACAAGATAGCCTAGCATTTCAGACCGGTAAATAACGGTTAAGTTTTTAGGAAGAATTTCAGAAAAGAAAAGAATACCCAATGTCATACCCCCGGCAAAAATAAGGATGGAATTGCTTCCGTCCCCAAATGTCTTTTCTGCCAAACCTCCAGCGAGGGTTGCCCCAAGCGTATTGGCAATCGTGTTAAGACTGAGTATTGCAGAGCTGGTTTCATCTATCTCCAACCTATATTTTTCTAAGATTTTTCCTCTTTTGGGTGATCTCTTTTTAAAATTCTCAATTTCTGCTGTCGTTGTGCTGAGAATCATCGCCTCTAAAATTGAGCACAAGGCAGAAACGCTGATCGTTAAGGCAACTGCGATAACCAACTGTGTGATCATTGAAAATTCAATTCTTGTCCTTTGACAGAGCGATGAGTCATCTTTTTATTACAAACAACTTGTAAGCCAGTTTTGGCAAGCTTTGAAAATGTCTGATTTAAAAAAACTAATATTACACGATTCTCATCTGGCTAAAGGTGCAAAACTAACATCTTTCGCGGGTTGGAATATGCCCGTTTCCAATGGAAGTTCACTTACCGAGCACTTGGCAGTACGAAAATCGGTGGGATTGTTTGATGTTTCCCATATGGGAGAAATTGAAGTGTCTGGGCCGCAAGCAGATGAGTTTTTAAATTTTGCACTTACCAACGACATAAAAAAATGTGAAGTGGGGCAAGCCCAGTACACGGTACTATGTGACAACGATGGCGGAACTTTGGATGATTTGATTCTTTATCGAAGAGCAGATCAGGAATTTCTGCTCTGTGTAAATGCCTCAAATGTGGGGAACGACTTTCAGGTATTATCTGACCGTTCAATGCAATTTAAATGTAAAGTAAGCAATGTATCCAATTCATTTGGTCAATTAGCTTTGCAGGGGCCTGATGCGGAAAAGATTCTGGAATCGGTGATTAATCAAAAGATTTCATCTCTTCCAAAAATGCATTTCCTGGAAGCCGATTGGATGGAAGAGCCTACAATCATTGCCCGCACAGGTTATACAGGCGAGGATGGCTTTGAAATTTATACCAGCTTGAGCGGATTAAAAAAATGGTTTGATGCCTTTGATCAGTTAAAAGTGCCCCTCATCGGGTTGGCTGCTCGAGATAGTTTACGGCTCGAGGCAGGTTTCCCCCTTTACGGGCATGAGCTATCTCCTTCAATCACTCCCCTTCAAGCAGGCTTATCGTGGGCAGTAGGTTGGAAGAAAAAGACATTCTGTGGACAAGAAGCTTTACTTAAAGAAAAGCAAAATAAGCCATCGGATCGATTGGCTTTTTTCCTGGCGAATGATCGAAGAATACCCAGGGAAGGGTGTCCCATTTTAAGCCCATCGAACCAAGAAGTTGGTGCCGTCTTGTCTGGAGGGTTTTCCCCTCTGCACGAAAAACCTATGGGGAGTGCTTTGATTCAATCTGAATCATGGGAATATCGGGAAGACTCCGGTTGGCATGCATTGCTTAGGAACCAGAAGATTCCAATTGAATTCGGGTTGCCTCCCTTACGCAGAGATCAATCGTAATTGAAAAAGGAACGGATGAAAGTTTTCTTATGCTTTCGCATTTTGAAACCCTTTGATTACAATGTCCACTCCTCCGAAATTGGAGAAGTTTAAGTTCTCCACCATAACTTGCTCTAATTTTTCTCTCAATTGAGACCGAATCTGTTTTACCTTACAACTCGGTTCAACTTCTAATCTTACCAGTAACCTAACCTGATTGGACTTGGTGAATATTTTGGTCGATGGCGAATGAACACCTGGAAGATCAGTGCATGATTTGCTGACTAATTCTCTTAACGCTTGCGGGGTAATCTTGACCGCCCCTTCATCATCGTCAAAGACTGATACTAATTGTGTTTTGGTTGAGCGGATTAATTTCCAAAAAATTAGGAGCAATACAACAATTCCAACACCATACCAAAAAATGGGAGCGGTGATGGCTTGTTTGGGGTCAAGACTTAGGTAGCCTTGGATTTGGGTAAGCATGATGGTTGTTAATCAGCGTCTGGGGCGGACCAAGTATCTTCATCATCGTCACGATCGAGAGACTCTTGCTTGATATCATCAATGACCACATCAATAACTGATGCATGGTTGCCGGTCATGGATAAAATTTGGTCACGAATCGCTTCTTGAATCATCGCCCCGGTTTTGGCTAGGTCGACTCCGAATCTCAAAACAACCCTGACCTCAATTTTATAAGTGCCGTCATTTTCTTCACTTACCGAAACACCGCGTTCGGATTCTTTTTTAGCAAAGAAATCGGTCAGCCCTTCAACGACACCAGCACCACCTACATTGATAACGCCTTTTACGCTTTGGGTAGCCAGTCTGACAATCCCTGCCACTACACTATGATTGATGCGAATCGTTCCAAGGCTCCCACTCTCTTCCGAAAAGGTGGGGATGTTTTCATCAGAATCGGAATTTGCTTTCTTTTTTGTCATACTTTGTAACTTCTATTGAGTTTTCTTAAATACATCCTTGGGCGCACGAGCTAAGAATTCACCCACATAAGATGTGGTTGCTTCCCCTTGACGGAACCCAGGGTCCAGAATAATGGCTTTTAAAAATTCGATGTTTGTATCTATCCCGCGGATGATGTACTCGCTCAACGCACGGTACATTCTGTCCAAAGCGATTTTACGAGTACTGCCGTAGGTAACAAGCTTGGCAATCATGCTGTCGTAATAGGGCGAGACAGTGTAGCCTCCATACACATGAGAATCCACCCTTACGCCATGCCCGCCTGGGGCGTAGTACAAACCAATGGTTCCGGGAGATGGGGTGAAGCCGTTTGCGGGGTTTTCTGCACAAATTCTGCACTCAATCGCATGCTTGTTAAAAGTGACTTCTTTTTGTGAAATACTCAAACGATTGCCGGAAGCGATATTGATTTGTTCTTTAATTAAATCGATACCAGTAACCTCTTCGGTCACTGCATGCTCCACTTGGATGCGGGTGTTCATCTCAATGAAATAGAAATTTCCTTTTGCATCTACCAAAAATTCGATGGTTCCCGCATTAACATAATCTGCAGCCTGGGTTGCTTTGATGGCGGCTTTCCCCATACGAGTTCGCAAGTTTTTATCGAGGAAAGGGGAGGGTGCTTCCTCGATTACTTTTTGATGTCTTCGTTGCACAGAGCAATCGCGTTCACCAAGGTGAATCACATTCCCATGTTTGTCTGCAAGTACTTGAAATTCGATATGCCTAGGATCTTCAAGATATTTTTCAACATAGAGAGCACCATTGCCAAATGCTTTGGTAGCCTCCAACCGTGCTGCTTGAAATTCTTTTGCGAAACTAACCGCATTGTGAGCGATCCGCATTCCTCTTCCACCGCCTCCGGCTACTGCTTTTATGATTACTGGAAAACCTATTTTTTGAGCAACCTTGATTGCTTCCTTTTCATTTTCGATCGGACCATCGCTACCGGGGATAATGGGGACACCATTTTTACTGACGGTTTCCCGGGCCATTGCTTTATCCCCCATTTTCCCAATGGTTTCAGCTTTTGGGCCAATGAAATTGATATTACAGGAAGCGCACTGTTCAGCGAATTCAGCATTTTCAGAAAGAAAGCCATAACCGGGATGGATGGCGTCTACATCCGCAACTTCAGCGGCGCTTAAAATACGATCTGCTCGTAAATAACTTTCCGAGCCAATAGCTGGTCCAATACATATCGCCTCATCTGCTAATTGAACATGTAGAGACTGCTCATCCGCCTCAGAGTAAACTGCGAGAGTTTGGATACCGAGTTCTCGGCATGCCCGGACAATCCGAAGAGCGATTTCTCCCCTGTTGGCAATGAGGATCTTGCGAATCATGTGAGTTAAGAGGGGCGGATTTTGAATAAAGGTTGGCCAAACTCTACGCTTACACCATCCTCAATCAGAGTCTCAACGATCTCACCAGATACATCTGATTGGATTTCATTCATGACTTTCATTGCCTCAATAATACAGAGGACATCTCCTTTTTTCACTTTGTCACCAACTTTGACAAACTCAGGGTCTTCAGGTGATGGTCTGCGGTAAAAAGTTCCAACCATAGGTGAAGGGAAGGGCTTGGTGTCATCACTTTTGGATGGCGTGGCTGTGTTTGCAGGGGCTGTCGTAGAAGGACTTACTGCCACGGCAGCAGGTTGTGACTGAACCACCACTTCACGCTGGGTGGCCGATCCCGCTCCGGGTCGAGCCATTCTAAGTTTTAAATCCTTCAGTTCGATCTCCAATTCTGTGAGATCGGATTTCTGCATTATTGATACAATTCCTTTTAATTCACTTAAGTCCAATCTAATGTCCTCCTTGGTTAAAGATTTTCATATTCCTATATCAAAGCTGATTTGTGCCTACATGCAATGCTTGTTTTGGGTCAAACAACGAAATTATGGATTTATGGAGTTAGAGGGTTGGTCCCAAGATGGATGGACCAATCAGGGTCCTCCCAATCGCCCTGAATTTTTAACTTACTTAGCTTGGATAGGGGGTCAGCCAAATTAACGATCTGTTTGAGCAAGGGAATTTTCAAATTTCCCGCAACTTGGAATTTAGCCAAAAGGTCAACCC
>Ga0181592_10001830_pt1 | contig 17391 bp, 17 predicted proteins | sample 071ome_20_FD_133755 | JGI IMG/M metagenome (GOLD analysis project Ga0181592, IMG submission 133755) | Coastal salt marsh microbial communities from the Groves Creek Marsh, Skidaway Island, Georgia - 071412BT metaG (megahit assembly) | ecosystem: Environmental > Aquatic > Marine > Intertidal...
CGGACCGGACCATCGGACCGGTTTTGAACGAAACGACCGTTCACGACCGTTGAAAATACCCCTCATCGAGTCTCATAAAAAAAAACCCGCGAAACGAAACGAAAAACGCGTCGAAATCTAGGGTTTGCGCGTACGCGTCGGTCCGACGATGACGGGTCGTGTACCGTCGATATCGCACACACACACACGCGCACACCCGGGTCTCCCCGGTCTCGCCGCCGCTCGCGGTCACAGCGTGGCGTCCGCAGTGCGCGGCGGTGCTCGCGGGGCTCGCGAGATTTCGATATCGATTTTGAAAACACCGCGGACGACGACGACGACGGACGAGATGTCGAGCGACGACTCTTCGGGAACGCTGACGACGGCGAACGGAGCGACGAAAGGGGTCGTTCCCCCGTCTCCCTCGCGCAAGAGACGGGGAACGAGCGAAGCGTCGGACGAGTTGACGTCGTACGTCGTGGAGGGGCGACTGGGCGCCGCAGGGCAAGGCACCGCCGCGGGGAACGTTGGCGGTGGTGGGGCGCCGCACGGGATCGGCGCTGACGACGTCGTGGACGCCCCGGAAAGGTCGGGAACGCCGGTACCGAGGTTGGATAAGGTGACCCTGGACGCGGAATACGAGGTGAAGACGGGATACGGGGGCGTGCGAGCGTTGTGCGCCAGCCTCGTGGAGGGCTGGAGCGATTTTTCTCGAATGTCTTGCTCGAAAGTGTCCGGGGGAATCACCAACGCGCTCTTCAAGGTGACGTATGCGAACGATGACGATGACGATGAAGGTGAAGCGCAGAGCATGGGGCACGGTTTCGTCCCCAGAGACGCCGTCGTCGTGCGCGTTTTCGGTAAGGGGACCGATGTGTTCATCACGCACCGGGCGGTCCAAGGCGAGACCTCGTACGCGTTAAATGAACGCGGCTTTGGCGCCAAGATACTGGGAGTTTTCGCCAATGGGCTCGTGGAAGAGTTCATCAAGGCGGAGAGCGTGGCACCAGAAGAGTTGGCGAGCGGTGGAAAGCTCTTGCGACGGGTTGCGGGCCAGATGCGACGACTCCACAAGGAGGTGAGCCCCGAGTTGATTCCACAACTGAACTCGGCGGACGTCCAGCGCAGCCGCGCCAACGCCATCTGGGACACGCTTCAGCTGTGGTTCGACCTAGCATACGGCGTCGCTAACGACCCGAGCATGTTTAGGAATGATTCCGCCAAGCGTTCCCTCTTGGACAGCCTGAAGATTGACGCCAGCGCGAGATCTCTGCTATTCGAAGTTGTGCGTTCGAGGTGCGACGCCGTGAATAGTCAGACTGTCTACTGTCACAACGACATTCACGCGGGGAACTTTTTACTCGATCGAAAGACGGACAACTTGACTCTGATAGACTACGAGTACGCCGACTTTGGTCCGCGCGCGTTCGATATGGCGAATCTGTTTTGCGAATTCGCAGGTTTCGAATGCAACTACGACCAATTTCCTACGGCGGCTCTCCGTCGCGAGTTCTACGCCGCCTATCTTCCGTCGGACGCTACGACGATGGAAATTGATGCTCTTGAAGCCGAGGTTGCGGCTTGGACCCCAGTCACGCACGCGTTCTGGGCGCTATGGGCGGTGATTCAAGCCAAGTACAGCGCCATCGACTTTGACTTTTTAGGCTTTGCGGAGATGCGTCTCAAGGTGTTTAGAAGCGCCGCGAACGAACCGCAGAATTGGGTGCCGACGAACCAAGTTCTCCTGTGCTAGTAGACGCTTCTCGAAATGAGCATTTTCTTGTAATATATACACTGGCATTGATAATTTAATGAGAAGACACGCTTTGCGCCAAACAGCTGGCTCCGAAGTAACTACCTCGCGCAGTGGTAACTTAGAATTACGCGTCGTCACACCGCGTAGCGTTCGACCGCGTCGCACAAACCCGCACAGGGGTTGAAAAGGTCTCGTCTCGTAAGGTCTGGAAGGACGCATGTCCGGTGCCGAGGCTGCAAATCGTCGCGTGGCTGCCGTTCGCGGTCACGTCAGCCCGTCAGCCAGCGACAACAATCCGTCTACGAATGCGCAACGCGTCGGTCTCGTCGACTGGTTTTTCGGCGCTTCCGCTGTGGGAGGTAAACGCCCTGGATTCAAAGTTGCAATTTTAGGGGCGGCAGGTGGAATCGGTCAGAGTCTTTCGGCGTTCGTCAAGGCGAATCCACTCGTGGAGGAGTTGCGGTTGTACGACGTCGCGCCAGTCGTGCGCGGGGTCGCCGTTGACGTATCGCACGTCAACACGAGAGCTCGCGTGAGCGGTTTCGTCGGTGACGATGAATTAGACAATTGCTTGCGAGGTTGTGATCTCGTCGTAATTCCGGCCGGGGTGCCGCGAAAGCCCGGAATGTCCAGAGACGACTTGTTTGGCGTCAACGCTGGCATAGTGCACAAGCTCTGCGAGGCGATCGCGAGGTGCTGCCCGGCGGCGCTCGTGAATATCATATCTAATCCCGTCAATTCAACCGTTCCAATCGCGGCGGAGGTTTTCAAGCGTCACGGATGCTACGATAAACGAAAATTGATGGGCGTTACATACCTCGACGTCATGAGAGCAAAGACGTTTGTCTCGGAGGCCAAAGGGTTCTCAGATCCCGTGACGGTGGACGTTCCGGTGATCGGAGGCCACGCCGGGGCGACAATTCTCCCACTGTTGTCGCAGACGACGCCCAGATGTAGCTTCACGCGGGAAGAGGTTGAGAGATTGACTGGGCGCATTCAGAATGGAGGCACGGAAGTCGTCGAAGCCAAAGGAGGGGCTGGCAGCGCGACGCTTTCAATGGCTGCGGCCGCGGCAGAGTTCGCAGACGCGTGTCTTCGCGGGCTCAGCGGGGAATCGGGCATATGGGTGTGCGCGTTCGTCGAAAGTAACGCCACTCGATTGCCATTCTTCGCGACAAAGGTGTTGCTGGGAAAGAGAGGGGTGGAGCGCGTGTCAGACGTCGGTGTCATATCTTCCTTTGAGAAGGAGGCATTGGAGAAAATGTTGCCAGAACTGGAAGCTAGTATTAAAAAAGGAATCAACTTTGCTCGCTCTACGACCCGTTAATCACGAAACTTTGCAATATAACCAAGCTTTTTACATCGCCTTGATGATTCGTTCAATATCGGCGAACACATCCGTCTTGGCTCGGTTGCCGTCAACGGTCTTCATAATCTTCTCGTACTTTCCAACGACGGCATCAACGTTGCGGTGGTGAACAGCCAATCTGTTCGCCGCCTTCTCTTCCGTATCGTCGCTTCTTTGCGTCAGGCGCGCCGCGACTTCGGCGTTCGGCGGCGGGAAAAAGGTCATGTGGTAAATGGTGCCGTCGACGGGATCGAGTCTTCTTCCGACCACTCGGTCAATCAAAATCTCATCCGGAACGTCGAGCAAGAGGAAGAGATCCGGTTGAATGCCGCTCTCGATGAGCGCCTCGGCTTGCTCTTCGCTGCGCGGGTAACCGTCCAACAACCAACCCTTCGTGCAATCCGGTTGCGCGAGTCGATCCTTGACCATGGTCACCACAACCTCGTTCGGCACGAGGTCGCCGCGGTCCATGTACTCCTTCGCCTTCAAACCAGCCGGCGTGCCCTCGGCGACGGCGGCGCGGAGCAAATCACCCGCAGAGATGTGGGTGAGCCCAAACTTCTTGACGATGAGTTCGCACTGCGTGCCCTTACCGGACGCCGGCGCTCCGGCGATGACGATGCGTCTCTGCTTCTTAGGGGCGGACTTCTTGGACTTGATCGCGACCACCGCCGCCGCCGCCGCCGCGACCGCAGCGCCCGCAACCACCGGGGTCGGCACGACAGGTTTCGGCGTTTCCACCACCGCAGCCTTCTTCGCGCTCACCTGCGCAATCTCACGCGGGGCAAACTTGGCTGCCGATCGCTGCGCCGATGGGTCGCACGACGCAGATGCGCGCACGCTCACGCGTCCATCCTTCTTCGCCGCCTTCCCACGCGTCGTCGGGCGTCCGCACAGGGACGTCGAGCAAGTCGCAATCATTTCGTATCCGTATCGCCGCGCCGTGTCGTCACGCTGTGTCGCGTCGTCGTCGACCCGGCGCGACTGATTGATTGATTGATTTATTTGACTGATTCGATGGGCTCTGACTCGACCACTCACTCGCGCTTCGCCTTGGGGTAAAAAAAATAGCGAGAGCAAACGGGACGCTACCAATGTAAAAAGAATTCGATGCGCGTCGGCAACACCGAAAACACGGCGTTGGCGCGCGACTGACTGACTGACTGACTGACTGACTGTTGGAACGTCGTGGAGGAGAGCGCGGGGTAACGGATGCGCGGGGCGATGGGAGAAGGATCGAACGCGTCGGAGTCGACGTCGACGTCGACGTTGGATGATCAGGCGGAGGGACGCGAGGACGGGTTCGAAGTCGTCGCGAGGAGCGTAGGTGCGTTGGTTGCGTGGCACACACGTCTGCTTTAACGTTTTTTGTATCTCGTCTTCTTTCTTCTTTCCGTTGTGCGCTCGCGAAGGGTAGACGAAGACGACGACGACGACGACGACGACGGTGACGACGATTCGGAGGACGTGCGCTCGCGATCGGGGACTGACGAGTGCGTGCCGCGAGAGTTGCGTCGTGGTTCGTTTACGTTGAACAGCTCGAAACGTGCGCGCCGAGTTGAGCGCATCTTACGCGGCGTCGAGCAAGGCGACGCGCGTGACGTGTGCCGCGTTGGCGTGCGGTTGGTTTGGTAGATTTGCACTGTTTGGGAAAAGCCTGGATGAATATTTAGCCTTGAAACCGTATGCCGTCATGACCCAACCGTGGACGCTGGTGACGAGCGGTTATTATGAAATGTCGCTCGCCGCCCTCTTGGTGGATGCGACCGGCTTGCTGTACATTGGAAGAGCCCTCGAGCCCATCTGGGGATCGAAGGAGCTCACACGCTTCGTGATCGGTGTCAACGTAGCCGTCGCCACGTTTTCATGGCTATCGATGTTTGCTCTGTACATTCTGAGCGGATTTGACGAGTTTTATCTCTTTGCCAAATTTTCCGGCTTTCACGGAGTCTTGGCGGCGTTGTTGCTCGCGTTGAGACAAGTTTTACCCGAAGAACCTGTCTTCGCGGGCGAAAGCTCTAGCATATCGTCTTCTCGAGCCATGGCGTCGTTGAGGTCGATCAGGAACAAGCATTTGATTGGCACATACTTGTGCTTTACGGCGCTCTATGCATTCATGAGCGGAGGTAGGCATCATCACATCGGCTTGTACCTCTTTGATGTTTGGGGCGCTTACTCCGCGTGGTTATACCTGAGGTTCTTCCAGCCTCACGGTTCCGGTTTACGAGGCGACGATTCACCAGATTTCGCATTCGCAGCACTCTTCCCACCAGCGGCTCGACCCGTCATTGCCCGAGTTTCTGCTCCCATGCGAGCGGCGGCGACGCGCATCGCAGCGGCGCGTCGTCGCGACGCGACATCAGACGTCGAGTCTACGCCGTCTTCGACTCCTCGAAACCCCACACCGAGCGCCAGTGGCGCTGCAGACACAGCCGTGCGCGCCAAGCTCGAGAAATCAAAGATTTCCGTCGATCACGAGGACGAAGCGGCCAAGGAGAAGCGCGAAAAGCTCGCCGAACGCGGTAGAGCGGCGCTCGAAAAGAAGCGGTCCAATCCAAGCGAGGATGGCGTCATAGCTTGACGATTAGTTTCACTCTCGCATTAACGATAGCGTTTTAAAACACATCTCCCTCTGCGATCAGCGATCGTCGCCGTCCGCTCGTCCATCGAAAGCGTCCGAGTTTTCGCCAGGCGAGTCTCGCGTTTGCGATTTCGCAGTCCAACATTCTCACGGTTCACGAACCGTCAATCCGACCACCTTCCACCCGAGAACCGGCCGGTTCTGAGTGGCGGATACCCCCCCCGTTCGAGTGACGTCGTCATTTGCCTCACCCTCGCCTGTGCCGCAGTCCGCGACGCTCGAGCGTTCGAAGATCGCCGTCGCCGCATCCATGAGCGTCGCCGCCGCATCCACGCGCGCGCCTTCCGCGCTTCGCGGGCGCGTCACCGCGTCCTCCTCCGCGTCGTCGGCGTCTTCCAGACGTACGCCGGCGTCTTCTTCCAATTCCGTCGTTCGCGGGGCGACGGCGCCGCCGCGCGTGTCCGCGGTCGGTGAGAGGCGCACCGCGCGACGCGACGCGACTCGCGTGCGCGCCGTCTCCGACGATGGGGTCGAGGTCAAGGATGCCAAGGCGGAGGAGGTCGATAAGATTCAGTCAATGCTGTCCAAGCCCTACAAGTGGGGATTTTCCACGGACGTGGACACGGAGACCATTCCCGCCGGGCTTTCCGAGGATGTCGTGCGGCTGATCTCGGCGAAAAAGAACGAGCCGGAGTGGATGTTGGAATTCCGCCTGAAGGCGTACCGAAAATGGTTGACGATGGAGGAACCAGACTGGAGCGATAACCGCTATCCTCAGATAGATTACCAAGGCGTGTCTTACTACAGCGCTCCAAAGTCGATGGACAAGAAGAAGAGCCTCGATGAGGTTGATCCGGAGCTTCTTGCGACGTTCGATAAACTTGGAATTCCTTTGAACGAGCAAAAGCGTCTCACGAACGTTGCCGTTGATGCCGTCTTTGACTCTGTGTCCATCGGTACGACGTTCAAGGAGGACTTGCTCAAGGCGGGCGTCATCTTTTGCTCCATTTCTGAAGCCGTGCACGATTACCCGGAACTGGTTAAGGAGCATTTGGGATCTGTCGTGCCAGTCGCGGATAACTATTTTACCGCGCTCAACAGCGCTGTTTTCAGCGACGGATCTTTCGTATACATTCCCAAGGGTGTCGTATCTCCGATGGAGCTCTCAACGTACTTCCGCATCAACGCCGAAGCGGCTGGCCAGTTTGAGCGGACCTTGATTGTCGCAGAAGACGACTCTTACGTGAGCTATCTTGAAGGTTGCACAGCGCCCGCGTACGACGATAACCAGCTTCACGCTGCTGTCGTCGAGATTAGTGCCGGTAAGAATGCCGAGGTCAAGTACTCGACGGTGCAAAATTGGTACGCGGGTGACGAGAATGGAAAGGGTGGGATTTACAACTTTGTGACGAAGCGTGGGTTGTGCAAGGGTGACAACTCTAAGATTTCGTGGACACAGGTAGAAACGGGCTCATCCATCACTTGGAAGTATCCGTCGGTTGTCCTCGCAGGTGACAACTCGATTGGTGAGTTTTACTCGGTTGCCCTCACGAACAACGCGCAACAAGCGGACACGGGGACCAAGATGATTCACATTGGCAAGAACACTCGTAGCCGCATTGTGAGCAAGGGGATCAGTGCTGGCAAGAGTAAGAATGTGTACAGAGGGTTGGTGCAAGTTGGGCCCAACGCTGTGGGTGCGCGAAACTACTCCCAGTGCGACTCGATGTTGATCGGGGACAAGGCTGGGGCGAACACGTACCCTTACATTCAGGTCAAGGAGCCGAGCTCGAGAGTGGAGCACGAAGCGAGTACGTCCAAGATTGGTGAGGACCAGCTCTTCTACTTCCAGCAGCGTGGTATCGACCCGGAGGAAGCCGTCGGAGTCATCATCTCGGGTTTCTGTAGAGAAGTTTTCAACGAGCTCCCGCTCGAATTTGCAGCTGAAGTCAACCAGCTCATGTCCCTCAAGCTCGAGGGCTCGGTTGGATAAAGAAAATTTTTAGTCGTGCACGAAACGCATGCGCACAAACGCAATTGTAATTCTGAATTTAAAATTGGTTCAATATCTGCGGCAAAGTATTCGAATGCGTATGACAATTCTCGTGCTATAATTTCTAATTTTTTTTTCGCGCGCCAGCGGCACCGACAATGTATTCGAAGAATCGCGAGACTAATTTTGCGTATCTATTTCATCGGCTGAGTCCGACTTCTTCGCCTGAGAACTCAAGCTCATCATGGAACCTTTGTTACCCTTCGGCTTGCTGTCGAGTGACAGCAAAGAAGTCTCCTCCATCATCTGCATTTTTGCCAAAGCTTCAATGCGCTTCTTCTCCTTGACGAGGCGGGCTTGTTCTTCAGGCGGAACGTCTGATTCGTAGACACCACTATCGCTCTGCATCGATCGCTGTGATGCAGTTCTACTGATGGTGAGATGATCAGCTTGCAATTGCGCCACTTGCGCAGCTTGGAGCGCCGGTACCTCGGCGCCCATCGGCTGTTGCGCAGATTGCATCTGTGCGTGCATCTGTGCCATGTGCGGTTGCTGAGCGTGCGCTTGGTGCTGCAGCTGCCCTGGCGCATTCTGCTGCTCTTGTATAAGAGGCGCTTGCTGCATAACTGGCGCTTGTGACTGGACCGGAGCAAGTTGTTGTTGCATCGGAGGAGCGGTTTGAGCGTACGGTTGTTGCTGCTGCTGCGGAACAGAAGTCGCGGCGTGCGAGTACTGTGCCGGATGCTGCATCGAAGGTGGCGCCTGGACTGGCTGCTGCTGCGCAGGCACAGGTGGAGCTTGAGCCACAGATGTGGAGTGCTGGACCGCTTGAGCCGGCGCACTCGGGTTCAGATTGCTGGCGCTGTGAACGTTGCTCAAACGCGTCGCAGACGGATGCGTAGACGGTGCAGTCGCATGTTGCAGCGGTTGCGCACTCACGTTGCGCATGGCAGATCCAGATTCAGAGCCAGTTTCAGATTGCGCTAAAAGAGCCATCTTGCTCGCCGTGCGTTCTAAACGTTTCTTCTGAAGCGAGCGGAGCTTTTGCTGTCTCTCAGTCGTGTGTCTCTGCCTCATTTCAGCTTCTTCCTGTTGCTGTTGAAGTTCGAGCTCCTCCAACAGACGAAGTTCCTCCATCTCCTCTTCTTCATCTTCATTCATGTAAGAGCCGGCGTCCGAACTACGCTCGCTGTGGCCAGAGCTTTCATCGAACACGCGATGAACTTCTTGCATGACGTTCTCAGAGTAATGCGGCTGCGCAGTAGAACTCGGCACTGGTCTCGGAGGCTTTTGGCTCGCATCGAATTGCTCGAGATGCTTCACCACCGCCTCCAAGGGCGCCGGTGGAACGGACATCGGTCGAACCGGCGACGCCGTCGCCACACCGTGCGTCGGAGAAGCATCTCCTGGAGTGGACCCGCCGCTCGCAGAGCGAGTCAACGTGTTGGGGTTCTCGTGATACTGACTCCTCAGCGCATCAAAGGCACTCTTTGGTCGTATCATCACGTGGTCTTCATGCGGATGGTGCACCGGAGCTTGCGCCTGGAACATCTCTTCCGCAAGACGTGGACGCTCACTCAAGGACTCCAACGAAGGTGAAAGCGGCAATTGATCCTGGCTACCACGCTCACTCACCGAAAGACTACTTTGCTTGGCTGTCGTCTCATCAACAGTCGGACGAACTTGTTTCGACTCTGGGCTCGAACCACCGCTGTTCTCCGCACTATGCCGTCTGCTACCGTCGTCTCTCACGCAGAATCCTTGCTTCTCATCCCACAAGTACTTGACTTCCTTCTCTATCTCTCGTTCAATCGTATCAATCGCAGAGGTCTCAAGCCCAAGCTCTTGGACCATTTCGGCAGCGACCGAACGCGCGCTATCCGTGTCTGTGATGAAAGGAAACTCGACAGTTCTGTTCTGGCCGGAAGAATCTGCAATGCGCAACCGCAAACGAAGTGAGTTATCTTCAAGGAAGTGGCCCTTGACGCGAACGTCAAGCGACTGACCACGCCGATGGGCACTCGTCTCGGTTGCATCTGCTTCAGAATCAACCCGCACGATTTGCCGTCCGTTTGACTTGGTCGTAGCTTCAACGGGCTCTTCTTCTTCTTCCTTGATGATGGGCCGGGGAACCTCAGGCTCCTCCTCCACGACGGGGCGCGGTACCATCGTCTTCTTCTCCTTCTTCTTCAACCAGATGTGTTCCAAGAGCTCCTTCGCGCTAGGTCGTTGCTCTACCGGAGCGATGGCTAAAGAGATGAATTCGTAAATATCATCACCCTTTTCCTTGATCTTCTCCAATGCTGCTGGCGGGATGCCACTTGACACGCGCTTGTAGATTTGAGCTGGGTTCTTGCACTCGTTGTACGGACACTCAAAAGTGACGAGCTCCATCAGACACATACCGAAAGAGTAAATGTCCACGCGCTCATCGTAATCTTCCTCGTAGAGTTCCGGCGCCATGAATTCTGGCGTGCCGATGACGCTGTGCGTGCGTTGATGATCAAGCATCGCCGCCAGACCCAAGTCACCGATTTTGATCTCGCCTGCGTTACCATTCACAAAGATGTTATCGCACTTGAGATCGCGGTGCACGATCGGAGGGTCATGCGAGTGCAAATACTCCAAACCTCTCAGAATTTGACGAGACCAACTCTTCACCGCTCGCATATCCAAGTTGTTCTTGAAGCGGGCGGCGTACTTGTTCAGCGTCCCGGCGCACGCCTCGGTGATGAAGTTGACGCTCACCTCTCCAGTCTTCTCCGAGGTTGTGTTCCACGAATGATAAAACTTGAGCACATTCTTGTGATCCAATCTCTTCAAAATCTCAACCTCGCTCAGCAAGCGCGCCTTCTCCGCAGAGGGCAACCCGTGCACTTTGACCTGGTTCCACGCGACGTCCATCCCCTCCTCTTCGTCGAACGCCTTGTACACATTCTTGTACGTCCCGCGACCGAGAAGCTCGGTCGTCCTTCCAAATCTACCGGTCGGATCCCACTCGACAAACTTTGTAGTCTCCTCAACCTCCTCCTCAGGCTCGGCGTTGACTTCTTCCGTTGTCTCCGCCGCCGCCGGCGCGTCTTCTTCTTTCGCCGTCTCTTGCGGCCGCGGAGGCGAACTCTCTCTCTCTTGCTCTTCCACGTCGTTCACCTGAATCTCTTCATCTCGCATCGCGGCTTGATGCGTTGACTCCTGCTCCGCTGTTTCTCTCTTCTCGTCGTCGTCGTCCGCCATGACGAAAGCGCCCTCGATTCGACTGGAAGATCTCACCGCGACGCACTTCAAACGCGCGTAAACGACCGAGTGAGCTGACCTCTGACACTGAAACCCCCCTCTCGACCACTAACAACACATCCTCAGCCTCAGTACTCGGCCCGACGTCTCGTTTCTGAACGTCCGGACTCTAAATTCGCTGGTTTCTCGCGTGCCGTGTGATTTTGTTTTTCGTGTTCACCACGATTTTGTCGAGTCAAAACTCAAGAAGGACCCCCTCGGAACCACTGAACCCCGCCCACGGACGATTCTCCCCTTTCGCCTCGCGCGCGAGCCCTCTCGACGCGCGTTTCGCCGGTGAACGAGCGAACAAAAACCCTCTCTAACCCTCGCGCGCGTTTCACTCGCGTTTCACTCCGTCGCGTCGCCCTCGCCTCGCGCGCGCGCTCTGAAAGATGCCCCGCGAAGGCGCGTGAAAAATGCGGCGTGCGCGCGCGGGCGGACAATGCGCGCGACGCGACGCGAACACGAACGCGCTCGCGAGATCCGCGCCCGGAGACCCGCGCCGATCGGAGACGAAGAAACCCATCTCGCGTCACGCCGGCGAAGAGAGGTGTGTTGTGTCCCGGCCACCGACGAGGGCGTGCGTCTTCCGCCCTTCGAGTCGCCGAGTGGGGCGAGACGGGCGATCGATCGATCGTCGGTCCCACCGGTCTCGTTGTTTACGAGTCACGACTCGTCCGACGTCATAGTTCAAAACGAAACGAAAGAAGAGAAAAACCGACCGACGCGTTCGACCGACCGTTCGACCGTTCGACGCGACCGACCGACCGACCGGCGGGCACCCGCGATCGACCCGAACCCGAGTCGTCGAGTCGTCGAGTCGTCGAGTCGTTGAGTGAGTCGGTGTTTCGAGTGGGGCGGGAGAGCGCGACGGGGAATCAATCGGGAACGCGGGACGAGTGTCGGTCTCGCGGGGTCGGTCGGTTTCGCGAGGGCGGGAACGATGTCGACGACGGTGGGACGAGGCGGGGCGCTCGCGGGGATGGTGGACCGGCGGGTGCACGTCATCACGAACGACGGGAGACACGTCGTGGGAACGCTGAGAGGGTTCGACCAGGTGGTGAATGTGATCCTGGAGGACTGCCGCGAGCGGGTGTACTCGAGCGAGAGCGGGGTGGAAGAGGCACCGCTGGGGTTGTATGTGATTAGAGGGGATAACGTGTGCGTGCGGTGACGTTGGCGATGGCGTTTTCGACGCGGTTTTTCTTGGATTCACGCGCTCGCGTTTCGCCCGCGTCCGCCGCCCGGGAGACTGACTGTTTTCATTCGTTTCGCTTCACGACAGCGCCGTCGTCGGGCCGGTGGACGAAGAGTTAGACGGGGAGTTAGATTTGTCGGAGATTAGAGCTCCGCCGCTGAAACCGATCAAATTTTGAGACTCGCGCGTCGCGTCGCGTCGGACAGTTTGTAAACAACAGTAGCTTTTCTTCTTCTCGAGCGCGCGGCAACGCCTCATAACTCGACGAACGCGATGGCAACGATGAACGCTCGAGCGGCGTCGGCGTCGGCGTCGGCGGCGACGACCTCTGTGTCGTCCGTGACGCGATCTAGACGGGCGACGACGAGGGTACCGAGCGCGGTCGGACGGAGAGAATCTCTCGCTTGGACCATCGCGCTGGGTGGGCTCCTGAGCGCCAAGCCTCGCGTCGCGATGGCGAATGAGAGGTGCGCGACGACGACGACGACGACGACGACGACGTGGCTACGCGCGTTACGAAACCGTATCAAGACGCGAGACGTGCTGAGGCGCGCCCCCTCGACGCGCTCGCGAAACGAAAGAGGAGTGCGTGGACTGACGCGGCGACGGCATCTTAACCCAAAACGCAGCGACGCGGATGAAGACGTGAGAAAGGCTATCCGACAGGCTCTCGCGGCGAGCGTGCCGAAAACGAAGTGCCCCGCAGTGCTTCGACTCGTGTTTCACGACGCTGGAACCTACCTGGAGAGCGCGAACGACGGTGGGATGAACGCCAGCGTGCGGTACGAGCTCAACCGCCCAGAGTCCTTCGGTCTCAAGCGGGGATTGAGCGTCGTGAAGAACGCGTACGACGCGTTGGAGGGGACTGCGGCGGAAGGGAAAGTGTCATTTTCTGACATGATTGCGTGCGCCGGGGCGTACGCCGTCGAATTCACGGGTGGCCCCACATTTCTGGAACGCGTCAGACTCGGCCGCGTCGACGTCTCAGAGGCGGATCCGGAGAATAGAATGCCGGAGCAAACCTTGAACGGACGAGACATGCGTGAACATTTCGCTCGCAGTGGAATCACTACAAAGGATATGGTCGCACTCGCGGGGGCGCACACGATCGGTGGCAAGGGCTTTGGGGATGCGTACACGTTTGACAACGCGTACTACGCCACGCTCGTCGCGGATCCTTGGCACAAGCCAGACATGACCAAGGACGAGGCTGAAATGGCTGAGCACATCGGATTGCCGAGCGACAAGTTTATGCGAGAAGATGAAGAGAACATGCGCTGGATTCAAAAGTACGCGAACGATCAAGATGCGTTCTTTGCTGATTTCGTCGACGCCTATCTTAGGTTGACCGAGCTCGGCGCCAAGTTTGTCTAGTAGTTTCGCGCGTTTCCATTTAATACTCATTCGACTCAACGTACATAGCACACAAGAAGAGTTGCGGTAGTAAAGTAAGTATTCGTTACAAGGGTAAAACAATTCATTCGTCGTCATCCAGACTACAGGAAACCATTATTCTTTTGAAGGCGCGCGACTCGCTCGTATCACAGCGCTTGAAGCGCGGCGAGTTTGCGCCATCAAATTTTGCGATTCTAGTGCTTAAGCACGCTCACCGCGGATGCGTCGGGCGAGTTGGATGTCCTTCGGCATGATGGTGACACGCTTGGCGTGGATGGCGCACAAGTTGGTGTCTTCAAAGAGACCGACGAGGTACGCTTCGGACGCTTCTTGGAGCGCGAGCACCGCCGTGGATTGGAAACGCAAGTCCGTCTTGAAGTCTTGCGCGATTTCGCGAACGAGACGTTGGAACGGAAGCTTGCGGATCAAAAGTTCGGTGGACTTTTGGTACTTGCTGCGCTCGGACAGACGCGTCACAGACGTGCCAGAGGTTAGTCAACGCTCTCTCTCTAGTGTTCTAAATCTGGCACCCTCACTGTTTACACAGACAACGCGCATTCGCGTAACCCTACGACGACACACGTACCGAATCTCACGAAGCGCGACGGTACCCGGGCGGTAGCGGTGCGGCTTCTTAACGCCTGCGATTCGAAACGAAACATCGGTCAATTTTCCGCGCATTCTCTCGCGTCGTCTTCCCTCGCTCTCGCGCATCGCGCGCGTCGATCGAACCCTCCCGCGGTTCGCGACGCGGCGTGTCGGCACGTGAATTCTCGCGCTCGCGCCGCGTCCCCCTCGCGGGAGTTTCATCCCTCGCTCGGGCGCGTACCTCCCGTCGTCGGCGCGGACTTGCGCGCCGCCTTGGTGGCGAGTTGCTTTCTCGGCGCCTTGCCGCCGGTGGATTTACGCGCGGTTTGCTTCGTACGAGCCATGGCTGGGCGACGTCGTGAACTGCCGTCGACACGCACGGGGCTGGATGGATGAATGAATTGTCACCCGCGATCGGGTGGGTGCCCCTTTGGTTCCACCTTTGATGGGGCGAAAATGCCTCTTTGTATCGCCTCTGGAGCGCTCGCTTCAGCCGGCGCGTTTGACGTCGACGTGACCCCGCGCGCGAAGGGCGTCGACGGCGACATCGACGACGTCGCCCTGGAGAATGATCTCGGCGGTGTCGTCGCCCGCGCCGAAAGCTCCGCCGACGCCGAGGGCGGATTTGAGCGCGCGCAAGAGCGTTCGACGCGCGTCGGCGTCGCCGGGAAAGGCGCCGCGGACGACGGTGACCGTTTTACCGCGACGACCGGCGCGAGAGGAGGATACGCGAACGGGAAGACGGAGTTGATTGGACTCGTCGTCTTCGTCGTCGTCGTTCCTCTTCGTCTTCGTCTCCTCGGCGCTGGATTCGGGTCGCCTCGGTTCCGTTCGCGCGGACGGCAGAGACGACTTCAAACCGGCGAGCGACGCGAAGGCGTTCGAAGTCCCCGACGCGTCGTCTTCAGCGTCGGTACCGACGCGAAACGTGCCTCCATCGTCGTCCTTGCCGCGTCGATCGCGTCTCGCCGACTGCGCGACGCGCGCGCCGCGTTCACCTCGAAGTCGTTGTCGTCGCTGTTGACGACGAACAAGATGCAAACCCGAAGTCTCTCGCGACGCCAGCGCTGATACCCGCGTCGCCGACATCATCCTCCTCCGCGTCGTCGTCTGCTTTTCCTTCTTCGCCCCCGGCGCCCGCCGCGCGCGGTCGTCCGCCTTCGACGACGACGGCGACGTGTGGCGGCACTTGGACGGCGACCGAGTTGCGAAACGTCACTTGACGCGTCACTCGTGGCCTCGCGCCCGACCCGATGCGTTCGATGACGATCACCGCGCCGCCGACGGCGGTGAAAGTGAGATGGGGACGCCGGGCGTCGCCGAGGTTGACGACGACGGCGAAAAGGGCGACGGCGACGACGAGAGCGACGACGAGAGCGACGACGAGGGAGGCTCGAGAGTGGAGGAGGCCTCTGACGCTTCGCGGCGTCGAGGTCACTGGGACGACGGAACGACGAGACGTGGCGACGCGAGGGAAACTCTCAGAGGATGACCAGGATGAGGATGACTTGGATTTCGAGGCGGGCCCCGGTGGCGTGGAAGGTTGGCACGGGAAGTACGAGTTTAACACGGCGAAAAGCACGCCCCTTGGAACGGGAGACGACGCGGACGCAAAGCGCAAGCAGACGGTTCGGGAGTTGCTTCTGAGCCGGGATCCGGGATTAAATCAGACGCTAATCTCTTCTGGAACGAGCATTTCGCAGTTGTTCGATCAGGACAAGTGGGAGCGCCATCGCATGGTGGACCGTTTCATAGTTGATCTGTTATCCATTCCGCAGAGCACCGTCTTTTTGAGGTTGCTCAAGCCGTGCTCGGTGTTGGCGGTGTACACGGCGATTTTGGTCGTGTTACCGAGTACGGTGAATCAGCTGTGCGCCCATTTCAAAGTGATGAATCCGTTTGCCAACTTTGCAATGTCGACATTGACGCTGCCGGCTTCGGCGCACTCTTTGCTCGGTACGCTGTGCGGTTTAGTTTTGGTGTTTAGAACGAACTCTAGCTACGGTAGGTTCGTCGAAGGTCGTACGGCGTGGGGATCTCTCATCAGGCACGCGCGCGACGTGGCGCGATTGTCCGTGTACGTCCCGGATGACAAATTGCGCAGACGATTGTGCGAATTATGCGCCGCGTACGCGTACGTGCTCAAGACGAGACTGAGAAGCGGTCGCACGAGATCCGACCCGACGGATCCCACGGCTTTTAAAGATATCCCAGATGAATCGGTGCGACGATGCGTGACGGATCCCGTCCTCGCGGAGACAATTTTAGCCTCGGCATCGACGGGAAATCGTTGTCTGTTCACTTTGATGACAATTTCCAAGACGCTCAAAGCCAGTCTCGAAGCAGGCACGCCGAGCGAGATCCACCGTAACATAGAGGACGCCGTCAGCGGCATGGGGTTAGCCGGTGGAGTGTGTGAACGCATCGTCGCGACGCCCATTCCGCTCAGCTTTTCTAGACATACCGCCCGGTCGCTCGTCATTTGGCTGCTCACGCTGCCGTTTGTGCTCGTACCGATGATGGGTTGGCTCTCCGTGCCGTGCATCTTCACGCTCGCCTACCTCGTTCTAGGCATCGATGAGATTGGGATTCAAATCGAGGAACCCTTTGCGACGCTACCGCTCACCCCGCTGTGCGCCACCATCGAGCGAGACATGTCCATTGCCATCGCCGACATGGACTCCTCCTCCTCCTCGCCCTCCGAGCCGGAAGCCGTCTCCGACGCGCGGTTCGCGCCGGCATCGCACTGAGAAAGGTGTGGTGTGTCGCATCAAGTGACGAAAAAGACGATAATGTTGTAAAAACAAACAACAATCCTGTACGAAGCACTGATTTTATTACAAAACTTGCCTTCCATAGGCACGCTATTCCACATTTTGCTCGCACATGTTCATCATGATACTTGATAAAAAGTCACAGAGCTCGCCGCGTAGTCGCGCGCGTCGAGGGATCGCGGCAGGTACAAAACTAGGCACCCTACTCCGTAAAATCTAGGCACCTTGTCCCCCTCGGCGTCGCGTCCCGTCCCGTCGCGTCTCGTCTCCACTGCGCGCTCGCTGGACGGCGACGATGCCGACCGACGCCGACGCCGGCGCGGCGACGCCGCCGCGACCGCACCGACCGTCGACGTCGACGCAAACGGCGACGACCCCGTCGACGACGACGACGACGACGCCGTCGCGGCGAACGCCCGCGGGATGGAAACGAACGATGTGCGGGGTCGAGGTGCGATTTCCGTTGCCGACGCCGTACCGGTCACAGATCGCGGTCATGTCCA
>Ga0181592_10001849_pt1 | contig 17333 bp, 26 predicted proteins | sample 071ome_20_FD_133755 | JGI IMG/M metagenome (GOLD analysis project Ga0181592, IMG submission 133755) | Coastal salt marsh microbial communities from the Groves Creek Marsh, Skidaway Island, Georgia - 071412BT metaG (megahit assembly) | ecosystem: Environmental > Aquatic > Marine > Intertidal...
ACGCCGCTCTGCTCTTATTTCTTTATCTGATTTAGGAGACCCTGAAATTCGAGATGCTAAGTCAGGTCAATGGTGGGAAACAGAAAAACAACGTGCTTTAGCAAATAACTCTGCTGTTTATGATAACAAACCTTCCATGTCTGTTTTTATGGATGAGTGGATTGCACTTATGAAATCTGGTTCTGGTGAACGTGGTATTTTTAATCGTGGTGGTGCTCAAGCTATGGCTCCTGAACGCCGTGATTCAGAACATCTTGTTGGAACAAACCCTTGTGCAGAAATTCAACTTCGCTCAAATCAACTATGCAACTTAACAGAAGTAGTTTGTCGTAAGGATGATGGGCCAGAAGAACTACGTAAGAAAGTTCGTCTTGCTGCTATTTTAGGCACATTACAAGCTTCTTTAACAGACTTTAAATATGTTCGTAAGATATGGCAAAAGAACTGTGAAGAAGAAGCTTTGTTAGGTGTATCTTTAACTGGTATTCAAGATTGTAGAATACTGCGCAATCCTCATCCTGTGTTATTAGAAGATCTAAAAGAACACGCTATTGCTACTAATATTGAATTTGCTGAACGTCTTGGAATTAGTCCTGCAGCGGCAGTAACAACAGTTAAACCATCAGGAACTGTATCACAACTTGTTGATAGTGCTAGTGGTATTCATGGTCGCTTTAGTCCTTATTATATTCGCAATGTAAGACAAGCTAATAACGATCCACTAACGCAGTTTTTAAAGGATCAAGGTGTACCTAATGAAGCAGATGTTATGAATCCTGCTAAAACTACTGTCTTTTCTTTTCCAATTGAATCACCAAAAGGTGCTGTAATTGCAGGAAAACAAACAGCTATTGAACAACTAGAAAACTGGTTAGTGTTTCAACAACACTGGTCAGAACATTCTGTGTCTGTTACTGTTTATGTTAAAGAACACGAATGGATGGAAGTAGGTGCTTGGGTTTATAAAAACTTTGATCATATTACAGGTATTAGTTTCTTACCTTATTCTGATCACACTTATCAACAAGCGCCTTATATGGACTGTGATGAAGTAGCTTATCATCGTGCGGTTAAGGCAATGCCTAAAGTAGACTTCTCTCGTCTTACAGAATACGAACAAGAAGATAATACAGAAGGTTCTCAAACATTAGCGTGTGTAGCAGGTGGTTGTGAAATTTAATGACTCGTAATCGGCGTAAAAAGGTCGGTAAAGTTGAATCCCCTTGTATACTTGTTTGTAAGATTAAAAACGGGTATTGCGAGGGGTGCAAACGAACACCTGAAGAAATTCGTGATTGGATTATAATGTCTGAATACGAACAACAAAAACTTAAGTATGAACTTATGTGGAGAAAAGAAAATAGGGGTAAAGTGTTACGGTAGCACATTGGATTCCAAATCCAAAAGACTGGGTTCAATTCCTAGTACCCCTGCCAATACCTGACGTTAAAGAACAATAGAGGTTAAAATGATAGTTCAAAGAAGGTCTATACTTACTCAAAAAGTAAACACAATGAACTTAAACGTTACAGAAGAACAGCTTATTAGACAAAAACAAGGAGAGATTGTTCAAGATGTTTTTCCAGAGCTTTCAGCTGATGAAAGAGAATTTTTAATTTCAGGTATTACCCCTGAAGAATGGTCTACACATATAGAAAGTAGTAATTTATGAAATATCAAAAGAAAAATCCTAAGAAAACTTCTCAGGGTAAAGGCAATGTAAAGTTGTCTTCTATGAATAAACATAAGAAACGTAACAAAGGATTGTATAATGGCGGAAAAACTGGGTAAAATAATTGGTACTATACTGGGTTATGCTACCGCAGCTACTATTACTGTTTATATTGGTTTGTCTATACTTAATTGGCTTGGCATTACGCCATGACCAAGATTATAGATTTTAAAAGTGTAAAAGAAGCTAAACAATTCAAAAAGTTACAAAAAGAGGCTAAATCATTTCATGACTTAGTTCTCGACTATTGTGACGAAATTTTTCCTGAAGGTGTCGTTTTAATTGCGATGGTAAACGGTGAACTAGAAATTTCTTCAACAATAGAAGATGAAGAAATTATTTTTGCTGCTACCTATGCTGCAGCTAAAACTATTAAAAATAAACTCGATGGAGAATAAAAATGTATGCTGCTATACTAATAGCTTGTATAAACGAAATATGTACAGTTCAAGCTAGTCCTGCTGTACTTAGAACAGAAGAAGATTGTTATGCGACTTTAGCTAGCGGCATAGCTTTATTTGAAAATTCAGGTGCAAAAGTACCTGTATATAAGTGTGTAAAATTAGTGGAAGATAAAAATGCTACTTGAAGTTTTAATACTAGGTTTAGCTCTTATTGGTGTAATTACTATTGTTAATGAAGCAATGAAAGCTACTAGTGTTTATGAAATAAGTATCTTTAAACGATACTGGAACTATATGAATACTTGGCGAGAACACAGAAAAACTATAAAACAACTTAATAGCTTAACTGATAAAGAACTTAATGATATTGGTATTTCTCGTGCTGATATCGATCGCCTTGTGTGGCTTGGAGAAGATAAGACTATGCGTGGTCGTGGTGGAGAAAAAGAATGACAGTAGAAGAAATGGCTTCAACAATGTTTGATGAGTATTGTGACGGGGGGTTTGACTTCGACACTAGTATGACTTTTGACGAAATCTTTCGTAAAATCTATGTTGATGCAGTTACAGCAACAGTAGCAGTATATGAACCTGAAGAGGAACTTGAAGAATAATGTACTATGTTATTGGTAAAGATGATTGTCCTTGGTGTGATAAAGCTAAAGAAGAGCTTGATAAACCTGGAAATCCACCTTATGTATATAAAAATTTAAGCAAGCTATCAAAAACAAAAAGAGAGCAATGGAAAGACTTTATTAATAACGAACTAAGCAAAACTACTGTTCCCGTTGTAATTAAAGTAATTGGTGGTTTTACGGATTTAAAAGAGGAATTAGAAAATGAGTGAAGAAAAACCAAAAGTAACTATTAAAGGCAAAGAGTATTTAATTGAAGATTTAAACCAAAATCAACAATATATGGTCGCTATGCTAAGTAATTATGAAGCTAAGGCAAAGTCTATGCAAGATGAAGTTTTAGTGCTTCAAGCAGGTTGTGCAAAACTAATCGAAGACCTTGTGAAAGATATTGAAACTCCAAAAGATGACAGCTGATACTACTAATAATAAGAAACCTAAAGGTCGTCCTCGTGGAAGGGCGGCTAAAGTAAAACTTAAACACAACCCTAAAACTGCTTTTGAAGACCTTTTAAAAAAGTATAAAGAAGTAACTGACTGGGGTATTTTTGGCATAGATGATTTTACGATGGAAGTAATTAACAGGCTCTGGAATAATCCAGAAATTACTTTTCATGTTACAGATCTTAATGAAGATCGATTGTCTTATGCTAATAGGATTTACGGGCAGAGAAGCTTTTCTATGTATCGTTGGAATATTTACTCTCATCAAGGTTTTATAGAAACACCTTGTGTTGAAGTAATATTGTGTTCTAAACTTGTTTGGGAAGAAATAAGTAAACTTCCTAACCCTTACGATGTTGATCTTATACTTTTGGAAGAAATTTAAATGATTAGTACTGTTGAAACTTTTATTCCTAAAAATCAAAATAAAGACTATATGCTTGTTGATTTTGTTGAAATGAAAAAGACACATAACGCTGTAATGGCTGACATAATGGTGGTTAGTTATAAAGGCAAAACTTATGAACTGTTGTGGGATGACCACTATTCTTACTTTTCTGGAACTGTCAAAGGAGAGTTCGGCTTTATACCATAGGAGGGTACTATGCCTTTTAAAGCATTTTTTAAAGACCTTAAAGATGGTCTTATGGAAAACAAAAAACCTTTAGCTATCGGGCTAATTGTAGGAGTTGTTTTAGCTCACTTTGTTAGTTGAGTTAAAATAGTTTGAAGAGGGGGCGTTGGTACGCTAGTCTGAACTGGGACAATACAGTAAAGAGCCTAATTGTCTAGGTGTTGTAGGTTCGATTCCTACCTCCTCTTCTAATAACAAAGGAAAGATTATGAAAACTATTAAAAATCCAATGGCTAAAGACTTAAGAACACCTAAGTATAAGCCTCAAGTAATACCTAATAAAAAGAAATGTAATAAAGTTAAACACAAAAAGAGACTCTCTCAGAGCATACTGTAGCTGCCTTTAAGGTGGTTATGGTGTGTTCTGAGAGGGTCTTTTATTTTTTTTTTTTTTGAAAGAGTAGTCTTATGAAATGGATACTAATACTAATATCATACTGGGATGGAAATATATTAACTGTTGGCGATGGAGTATTTGAAAATCATATTGAATGCTTTGAAGCTAGAGAAAAGTTAGGAAAAGAAATGAGTGGTGAATCAGGGTATTTTCCTGTTAATTTACAAGCTATTTGTATGAGAATAGATGACGCTTAGCTTGTTTAACAATACCTGACGTTTAAGAATAACTTTGCTAGGTTCTACCTAAAAGAGATACTTAGGACTCACTACTGACATCTGAAAGTGAGTATCCTCATGACCCCCGATGATGTCCGTCTCATGGAGACATTAATTAACACTCTAGGACGGGGGTTATATCTCTTTTAGGTATCCTAGTGTAAGCATTCTTTAGGAGTTTAAAAATGAATTTTTCACAATTTCACTCGGAGCCTTTTTACTTAAAGGTTTCAAAAGGTAAGGTAAACGGTCACTCTTATATTCATAAGTTTGGTGCTGTTCCTGCTATGTCACAAAGCACTACAGGTACCATCTGGGATGTAAACGATACACTCTACCCGTGGTCTTCTTTTAATGTTGCTTCTAACTTAACTATCCCAGCGGTTAATGCTTCTGATGATGGTAAGACTATTATTATTCAAGGGTTAGACGCTAACTATAACTTTAAGTCACAGCAGGTAGTGCTTTCTAGTTCTGGTGCAGTGCAAACTACAGCTTTTATTCGTGTGTTTCGTGCTTATATTACAGATTCTACAGGTAATGTGGGTAATATTGACATTAACGTTTCTACTACTACTGTTGCTCGTATTACAGCGGGTAAAGGACAAACTCTGATGTCTGTTTACACTATTCCTGCAGGATTTACAGGTTACTTAGTGAGTACTAATGCTACTTGTGAAGCAGGTGCCGATGCTAGTGTAGATACTTTTACACGGTATTCTGGTGAAAATGCCTTCCGTGTTGCTCATAGTTTTGAGTTAACAGGCAACGGTGGACCCTACAACACAGAGTTTACAATTCCTCTTAAGTTAACTGAGAAAACAGACATTGATATGAGAGCAACAACACGCTCAAATAACGCTCGTATTACTTCTACTTTTGATATCTTGTTGAGTGATAACAGCTATATTCACATGGAAAAATAAATAATATTATTTAGAAAAACTAAATAATCTTTTTTAAATAAAAACAATGACTTATCTTAGTAATTTATTAAGTATTTGTAAATAATATAAAAAATTTTGAAAAGTTTTAATAACACATCATAAAGGAATTTAGTATGCCTGGAAATCCTAACCCAACAGTCAAAAAGATTGCTCCAGGGCCAGGACGTCCGAAAGGTTCTAAGAATATCAACTCTATGGCTTCAGTCCGTAAACTTGAAGAGCTTGGTTTTGACCCTATTGAACACATGGTCAAGAAGTACCATGAAATTCAAAAGCAGTTAGATAACTTAGAGTCTCTTGGAAAGTCTACGTCTGGTGCCTTTGCACAGTTGACAGCCACACAAGGCCAGCTAATTAATAATTTAATGGCTTATGGCTACAAGAAGATCCCTGATAAAATTGAACAAGAAGTTACTGAAAAAAAACCAATTAGTATTTTACTCACAGATAATGACAACAAGGATAAGAACCATGAGTAATTCAGATAATACTTGGCATTTATCTAAAAGTGTACCTATAACTTTTATTTTAGCCATTATACTTCAAACTTCAGGAATGGTGTGGTATGTATCAACGCTTGATTCAACTGTTGAAATTAATGCTCGTGATATTGCACGACATGAAATACGTATTGCAGAAATGGAAAAAACACAACAAGAATTAGCATTAATGAATGCTCGTATAGACGAAAATATTAAAGCAATTCGAGAAATGATGGAAGCTTCAAGACAGGAGACCTACTAATGCCAATTGTAAAAGGAAAAAAATACCCTTATACTAAAAAAGGAAAAATGGCTGCTAAGAAGGCTATGAAAAAGGCTACTAAGAAGAATAAATAAATGGTAGATCCTTTAACTGCTCTTAGTGTCGCCTCTGCTGCAGTTAGTCAAATGAGAACTTTAATAAGTGCAGGTAGAGATGCATCTTCTGCTATGTCTTCTTTTGCAGGGGCTTGGAGTGATATTAATTATGCTGAAGGTAGGGCTAAAAACCCGCCTTGGTATAAATCATTTTCAGGTAGTGCAGAAAAAGAAGCTTTGCAAATTTATACAGCAAAGAAAAAAATGCAAGAGATGAAAAAAGAAGTTGAGGCTATGATACAGTTTATGCACGGCCCTTCTGGTTTAGAAGAATATAAAGACACTATAAGACGAGTTAGAGAAGAACGTAGAAAACATGCCTATCGAAAACAAGAAATTAAGCAAGCAATTATTGATTGGACTCTTGGAACCATAATCACATTAATAGCTATGGCTATTTTCGGTGTAATAATTTACTTTATAGGTATGGGTCAAGGTAGATGGTAACTTGTGCTTTCATAATGGCACTCTATAATCAATCCTTTATAAATGGATTTTACAAAGCATGTTATTATGATTGTAATGAAAAGAACAGCATATGGTATGATAGACGTTATGTTGTAGATCCTGACTATTATTGTCCTATGGAGATTACAATTGAAAATAATAAAAAGAAAAAATAAATATATTTTTTATGATGACGATGGTAAGATTATAATAATTACTTGTGATAGAAAACTAGGTAAACGTTACATTTTAGGAGGTGAATATGGGGCGATCAAATCCAAAGCTATGGGAGAGAGCCAAAGCTAAAGCTAAAGCTAAAATGGGCGGTAGGCATTCTGCTAGGGCTATGCAACTAGCGGCTAAGATATATAAAGATTTAGGGGGAAAGTATACAGGCAGTAAGACTAAGGCACAGAAGTCTATGACTAAGTGGACTAAACAAGACTGGGGTACTAAGAGTGGTAAGAATAGTGTTCATGGTAAAAATGCTACTGGTGAGCGTTATCTTCCTAAAGCAGATCGTGACAAACTCACCAAGAAACAGTATGCCTCCACAACTCGAAAAAAGCGAGCTGATCTTAAGAAGGGAAAGCAGTTTAGTCAACAACCTAAAAAAGTCAAAAAGAAATTAGGAAGGAAAAAATAATGACATTAATTTCTCATCTTCCTTTGCCTACTATGCCTTTCCAGACTCATGTGAATACTGTATTCCATGACGCAGAAAATGGTAATCCTAAAGTAGAAGCAACAGAAAAAGCAATAGATAAAAAAGTAGAGAAGTATAAATATACAGACGCTTATATTTATCATCCTCATAATATGAATAAAGTTTACCCACAAAGACAAGGTGAAAATGTAGACTTTGTTGTAGCATAAGAGTTTAGTATGATAAAGTTACATGAGAAACAGTCAGAAGTTATTAGAGATTTATTTATAGACAAAGAGTGTCGTTATTCTGTTGTTAATGCTAGTCGTGGCTTTGGCAAGTCTTATCTTGCAGCTACAGCAGCTATTATAGCAGTACAAGAATTAATGGATTTAGACGAAGAGGTTCCTAACAAGAACGTAGCTCTTATTGCACCTACTTATAGTCAAGCAGTAGATATTTATTATCCACTGATAGCTTGGCAGTTAGGTATGGAAGACTTTGCTGATAAGGCTTCTAAAGCAGCAGGACAATTTTGGTTTCCCAATAATGTTCAGCTTAAGTTATGGTCTTACGAAGCATCTCAGCGTATGCGGGGTACTGGTCAGTACTTTGTAGTAGCCGATGAGGTTACATCGTGGAGAGGCGCAGGAATGAACCTTAAAGAGTCTTGGGAGTCTATTATACAACCTTGTGTTGCTACTCGTTGGTCTCCAATGAATGCTAAAAAGTTTAATGCTAATGCTGGTCGAGCACTTATTATTAGTACTCCTAGCGGCTATGATTACTTTTATGAAATGTACAACAGACAAGATTCAGACAGTGATTGGAAAAGCTATACCTATACTTATCAAGATTCACCTTTTCTTGACGAAGAAGAGATTGAAAGAATTAAACTAACACTTGATCCCTTAAAGTTTGCCAGAGAGTATACGGCTTCCTTCGAAGACTCTGGTAATAATGTATTCTATACATTTAACCGAAAGGAACATATGGACAATTCTTTACCTTATTTTGATGATGGTGAAGACGTTCATGTCGCTATAGACTTTAACGTAGGCATCATGGCCTCTGTTATTTTTGCTCTACGTGGAAATCAGATACACATTATAGATGAGATGCAAGGACATCCCGATACTGAGACGCTGGCTAGGGCTTTAGCTGACAAGTATAAGGGGCATCGGATTATCTCTTACCCTGACCCTGCTGGCAAAGCTCGCAAGAGTAGTGCTGCTGTAGGTACAACGGACTTTTCTATACTTCAAGGTAACGGTATTGTAACAAGAGCACACTCCAAAGCGCCTCCTATTATTGACTCTGTAGCAGCAGTAAACAAGAAATTTAAAAATGCGAATGGTGATATTGATATGTTAGTGCATCCTAAGTGTGTTAACACTATTAAGTCTATAGAAAGAACACAATGGGTTGAATCAAACCCTGATTCAGCTACAATCGATAAAAAAGAGGGTGTAGAACACTGGACAGATGCTTTAAGATATGCTGTCGAGTATCTTTACCCTATTCGTGCTGGTACTAAAACTACTACACGAGGTTTTGGATTTTAAGTATTAAGAAGTAGTGCGTTGATTTTAATTACCCATCTGAGGATCGGTAGAAAGGAAATAAAATGCCACGTTCAAAGATTACATCACAGTCAAAAGATATTATATCCGATGACGGTTCTGTGTTGGTATCTCTTGTAGAAGGAGAACAAACACGACTTGAAGTGACTCTAAATTGGCTTACTAACTTATCAGGTTACACAATTTTGTCTAAAGTAGTTGAAGCCGATAATGTACAAGGTTCGGGTACAATACCCGCTACTGCTTCTAGTACTCCAACAGTTACTTCCTTAACAATTATAGACAGTACCCCAACAGACAATAAATTTGAAATAGTTCTCCCTAGTGATCTTATCGATAACTGGGATACTTATCCTATTCCTGATAAACCAGTTTTCGGTTTTATTGATCTCGAGGTCGCAGACACTGGTGTCGGTACTAATCAACAAATTTGGAAACCTCTTCGCGGGGTTGTTGAAGTAAGATACTCACCAACGGAGGTTTCATAATGACTTATAGAGTAAGTTTAAGCAATAACAAACTTGCAGTAAGCTTGTCACGTACAGGTGGGCAAGGTTCAAAAGGTGACTCTGTAACTAATGCTTACATTGATAGTAACGGTGATTTTCACGTTGTTATCTCTAATGCAGCAGGAGAACAAGTTTCAGATACTAACCTTGGTGGTGCTAACATTATTAGCCAAGCCATTACTGCTGCTACTAACGCTGAAACAGCGCTAGACACTTTTGACGATCGTTTCTTAGGTGCTAAGGCTTCTGCTCCTTCTGTTGACAATGACGGAGATGCACTACTAACAGGTGCTTTGTACTTTGATACAACTACTTCTCAGCTAGGTATTTACAATGGCACTGCTTGGGAATATCCTGCACAAGAAGCACAAACAAGTGCAGATAGTGCTGCTAATAGTTTGTCTCAAATTAATACACAAGTTACAGATGCTGCTAACTATGCAACTAGTGCAAATAACTCTGCTACAGCGGCAGCAACTTCTGCAACTAGCGCGGCTACAAGTGCTAGCGATGCAGCTACAAGCGCCACTAACGCAGCTACTTCTGAAACTAATGCAAGTACTTCTGAAACTAACGCAGCAACTTCTGAAACTAATGCAGCTACTTCAGAAACTAATGCAGGTAACTCTGCTACAGCAGCAGCTACAAGTGCTACTAGTGCAAGTAATAGTGCTACTACTGCAACAACAAAAGCTTCAGAAGCCGAAGGATTTCGTGATGAAGCTGAAGGTCATAAAGACTCTGCAGCTACTTCTGCGTCTTCTGCTTTATCTTATCGTAACTCTGCTAACACAGCAGCAACTAACGCAGCGGCATCTGCAAGCGCAGCTTCTAATTCAGAAGCAAATGCGCTTATTAGTAAAAACTCAGCGGCTACTTCTGAAAGTAATGCAAGCACTTATGCAAGTTCTGCTTCAACAAGCGCAAATAATGCAGCAACTAGCGAAACAAACGCTGCAATAAGTGCAAATAACGCAGCTTCAAGTGCTTCTAGCGCTTCTACGACTTTAGCATCTATTCAAACAGTTTTTGATAATTTTGATGATCGCTTTTTAGGAACTAAAACAGCAGATCCTACTGTTGACAACGATGGTAATGCTCTTGTTGAAGGCGCTATGTACTATGATAGTGTTAACGATGTTATCAAGTTTTATAATGGTACTTCTTGGGAAGCACCTTCTGTAGCGGCAAGTAACTCTGCTAGTGCAGCGTCTACTAGCGCTTCTAACGCAGCTTCAAGCGCAACAGCAGCAGCTAACAGCGCTACTGCAGCCGCCTCTAGTGCAACAACAGCTTATAATAATAAGGTAGATGCAGAAACCGCTTTAGATAACTTTGAAGACAAATTCTTTGGTGCTTTGACTTCAGACCCTAATAATGATTTAGATGGTGATCCTCTTACTGCAGGTGCTATGTACTTTAACACGACAACTAACGTGTTAAGAATTTATAGTGGCAGTGCTTGGGTTAATGCAATTACAGAAGTTGTTGATGACACTACACCACAGCTAGGTGGTAATTTAGACGTTAATGGTAACAGCATTGTTTCTGCTTCTGGCGTTGATATTAACATTACTCCAGGTGGTGGTGGTGCCGCAGTTGTTATTTCAGGTTTAGATTACCCTTCAACAGATGGTACTGCAGGTCAATTTCTTAAAACAGACGGTGCAGGTAATTTGTCTTTTGATACTGTATCAACTGATCTTGTAGCGGATACTACGCCACAACTAGGTGGTAACTTAGACCTTAACGGTAATCAAATTACAGAATCTACTAACGGAACTATGGTTGTTCTTGACAGAACTACTTCTAATGGTCTTGCTTTAGAAATCAAAGACGATGGTAACTCTGTAGGTGGTATTGGTGTTGATACTGATTTCTTAACAATCGGCATGGGCGATTCTGGCATGTTGTTTGGCGGCGGTGGTTCCTCTATTATGCCATATAGGTTGGATACTGGCGCACCAACAAGTAATATTATTTCTTTAGGTAATCCTTCTTATAAATGGAGAGATCTATATCTTTCAGGTAGTTTGTATGTCGATGGTACAGTAGACGGTCGTGATGTTGCTACTGATGGTACTAAGCTAGACGGTATTGCAGCTAGTGCAACTGCCAACCCAAATGCTATTGATAATGTTGTAGAGGATACCACACCACAACTAGGTGGTAACTTAGACCTTAACAGCAGTGATGTTACTGGTGCGGGTAATGTAAATATTACAGGTACTATTACAGCTACCTCTTTCTCTGGCGATGGTTCTAGTTTATCAGGCATTAACACTGATCTTGTTTCAGACACTACTCCTCAACTTGGTGGAACACTTGATACTAATGGTAACTTAATTCAGTTTGGGGATAGCAGTAGTTCAACAAATAATAGACTACAATTAGGTGCTTCCCAAGACCTAGAAATTTATCACGATGGTACTCAAAGTGTAATTGATAGTAATTTAAGTAATGCTTATTTAAATATTATATCAGGAGGTGGTTTTTCACTTAAAACTACGGGCGGTACAAATTCTATTGTTGGTTTTCAGAGTGGCGGAGTTTCACTATATACTAATGGTAATCTTAAACTCGCCACTACCACTACAGGGGTTCAAGTTACAGGTGACATTACGGTCTCAGGTACAGTAGATGGCGTTGACATTGCCACCCGTGATGCAGTGCTTACATCAACAACCACTACTGCAAATGCTGCAATGCCAAAAGCTGGCGGGACTTTCACGGGTGATGTCACGTTTACAGGCGCTTCTTATAATGCGTTTTGGGATACGTCTGATAGCTCTTTAGTATTTAATGCTAATGCGTTTGCAAAATTTGGTAGTAATGGTTTTAACATTAAACATAACGGTGCTAATGCTTACATAGGAAACGATACTGGAAATATTTTCTTTACTAATAATGCAAACGATAAAGATATTATCTTCCAATCTGATAGTGGCTCAGGTGGTACTGCTAACTACATTGTTGCTGATGGAGCAACGGGTGAAGTTCAGCTATATCATTATGGATCAGAAAAGCTCGCAACCAAAAGCACAGGCATTGATGTAACGGGAAGAATTGATACCAGCGGCACGGCTATCAGCTTCAACACAGCCGCTGGCGGGGGCATTAGCTTTGGTAATGGTTATTTTCCAACCGTTTTCAACGCAACCCCAAACAATGCCAAGCTGTATTTGCAAAATGACGCCAGCAACAAACAGGTTTTCTATGCAAATACTACGGGTATGCTTGTAGGGAATGGCTCAAGCCCATCAGAAAAGCTGGACGTACAAGGTAATATTGCAGTTACAGGCACCGTAGATGGCGTGGACATTGCCACAAACATTCCATCCACGCTGGGTACGGCTGGTCAGGTTCTCACAGTAAACGCTGGTGCAACGGCTGGCGAATGGGCAAGTGTTAGTGCTGATTTGGTAAATGACACCTCCCCTCAACTTGGTGGGCATCTTGATTCCAATGGTTATGACATTGAGCTACAGTCGAATGACTTTCTTATACTAGGTGATAACGGTGAATTTCGTATTGGTCACTCAGGAACGAGTCCTGGTTTTGCAAGCCTTTCAAACACTGCTGGCAACACGGACATAACTACGTGGAATTCAACTAGTAGTACTAGAATTAAAGGCCCGATAACTAGTGGAATGGGCGAATATATTGTCGCATCAAACGCAAATAAAAGAGTTCAGTTGTATTATGACGGTGGTTTAAAGTTTGTTACAACTAGTTCAGGCATTCAAACAACAGGTACGGTAAACGTAAACAATGCCTACACCCTGCCCACATCAGACGGAACAAATGGACAGGTTCTTACCACAGACGGTTCTGGTGCTGTTACGTTTGCGGATGCTGGTGGTATTTTAGAGCTTTATGATGAAAACCCTTCTTCTCCAACAGCAAATACTATTACAGGTACAAATGCTGTTGCTATTGGTGATGGTGTTTCGGCAACAGGGCAAAATGCTGTTGCTATTGGTGATAATGTTACGGCATCTGGCCAAAATTCTTTTGTTACTGGCAGAAGTAATACTGCGTCAGCTTTGTACTCTTTTGCAGGGGGTCTATCTAGCACTGCATCAGGCGATTACTCTTTTGTGTATGGTAATAGCAATACTGTTGCTGGAAACAGTTCTATTGGTATTCACGGTGATACGGCTAGTGCAGCTGCAAATTCTGTAGCTATAGGTAATGGCTCATCAACGCAAAATTCTGGCGCTATTGCGCTAGGTAATTCTCGTGCTGCAGGAATTGATGGTTTTGCTGCTGCTATTGGTAACAACAGTAGTAGCTATGGTACAACAAATGCATACTCAGTAGCTATTGGGCGTTTAGCTCTTGCTTCTGGTACACAAGCTGTTGCACTTAACAATTCTACTGCATCAGGCAATTGGTCTTTTGCTGCATCACCATCAGCAACAGCTTCTGGCAGTTATTCTGTTGCCCTTGGTTATGCAACTTCGGCTTCAGCGCTTTGCGCTACGGCAATGGGCAGTAGTTCTAATGGGCTTGGTGCTCAAACTTCTGGTTCTGGTGCAGTAGCCCTTGGTGGCGCTTATGCTTCGGGAACAGACAGCTTCGCAGCAGCTATAGGTAATAACTCAAGCTCTTATGGTGCAAAAGCTACGGGTGCCATTGCGATGGGGCCACTTGCTAAAACAAATACAAATACTGGTTCGGTTGCGATAGGTAATGGTGCATTTGCACACGGATCATCTGGCGTTGCTTTAGGTGCTTCTTATTGTGGTGGCATACATGGTTTTGCGGCTGGTATAGCCAATGCAAGCACAAATTTTGGTGCTACTGGTTACAACTCTATTGCTATGGGTCGACAAGCTAAATCAGCGGGAAGTTATAGTATTTCGTTAGGTGATAGTACAGAAGCTGGTGGTAATTATTCCGTTGCAATAGGTCATCTTTCTAATGCTAATGCAGAAGAGTCAATGGCCCTAGGAAAAGGATCAAAGGCAACAATATATGGTCAGTTAGCATTTATGTCAGGCTATTTTAGTGGGCAAGGAGATGCACAAACAAGCATATTTGTTTTGCGTTCTGATACTACAGATGCAACTGCAGAAGCCTTAACAACTGATAATAGTACTGCATCTACAGACAACCAAATTATATTGAAAAACAACAGTGCTTACTTCTTTAGCGGAACTTGTGTAGCTCGTGAAAGTGCTGCAAATGGTACAGACATGGGTGCTTGGGAGTTTAAAGGTGCTATTCGTAGAGAAGCCAATGCGGGTACAACAACGCTAGTTAGCTCAACTATTGATGAGTTCTCAGCACCTACAGGGTGGTCTATTGACTTAGTCGCAGACACTACTAATGGTGGTCTTAAAATTGAAGTTACAGGCGCAGCCTCAACAAATATTCGTTGGGTTGCAACTGTTAATACATCGGAGGTTACATACGCATAATGGGCGCTATTAATTTAAAACACACAGGCGGTGGCTCTGATGTAACACTTTCATCAGATGGTACGAGCCTACTCTTAGACGGTACTGAGGTTGGTGGTGGATTAGAGCTTTACGCTGAAAACCTAAACAGCCCGACTGCTCCAAGTGCTACTGGCAATAATGCTGTGGCTATAGGAGACAATAGCACGGCTAGTGGCTCAAACTCTTTTGCGTTTGGCACTCTTTCAGTTGCAAGTGCGGATACTACGTTTGCGGCGGGATATGATGCCGTATCCAGCGGTGGTCAATCTTTTGCATTCGGTGATAACGTAAATGCTACAGGGCAGTTTTCATTTTGCACGGGTGGTGGAAACGCAACAGCGTCAGGACAAAGTTCAATCGCTATGGGTTATGGGGCAAACGCCTCTCAGTTTAACGCTGTATCAATAGCCCGAAACACTGATGCAACTGGGCAAGGCTCTCTTGCAATAGGTTACAATGCTCAAGCAATATCAGGCGCCAATGCAACTGCTCTTACTAACTCCTACGCATCAGGATCAAACAGCTTTGCTGCAGCTATAGCAACTAACTCCTCTAGCTACGGTGCGACTGGTGCTAATAGTATTGCGATGGGGTATCAGGCGAAGGCAACTGGCGATGATAGTATTGCTATAGGGGAAATTTCTAGGGCGTTTGGAACTTATAGACCTTTAGCTGTTGGTTTTCAGGCATATGCTTTGCAGAGTTATAGTACTGCTATAGGCTCATACGCCCAAGCAGATGCACCTAATGCCACGGCTTTAGGTAGTAGTGCTACAGCTAACGGTGATTACTCTATAGCTATAGGTGATGCTATCGCAGATGCTTATTTTTCGGTAGCTATAGGGAAAAGTGCAGATACTAACGGCATAAGAGGAAAGTATGCTTTTGCTTGTAATGATTTCAGCAACTCTGGCGATGCTCAAACAGGAACTTATGTTTTACGTTCAGATACAACAAATGCTACTGCAGAGGCACTTACAACTAATAACGGCACCGCATCAACTGACAACCAAGTTATCCTACCCAACAACTCTGTTTATGGCTTTACAGGAACAGTTATCGCTCGTGAAGATAGCTCAAGTACTAATGACTTTGCTGTTTGGGAAGTTAAAGGTGGTGCAGTTAGAGCAGCAAATGCTTCTACAACTACTTTAGGTTCTTATAACATTAACGTAATTAGCAAATCAACTGGTGCTGCTAACTGGGATATTGCTCTGTCAGCAGACACAACAAATGGTGCTGTTGCTATTACAGTAACAGGAGAAGCTTCTCATAATATTAGATGGGTAGCTACAATTAACACAACGGAGGTGACTTACTAATGGGATCAATTAATTTTGATAACACTGGTTCAGGTAATGACATTACGCTTTCCAGTGACGGTACAAGCCTCCTTCTTGGTGGTACAGTTATTGGTGGTTCACCTGATCTTTATGCAGATAACTACGATGGTACGTCTACTAAGCCTAGTGCTACTGGCACGAATGCTGTGGCGATTGGGCGGCTGGCAGACACTTCAGGCGCTAATGCAATCGGGATTGGCAATTTCGCCAAAGCTGCTGGTGCACAAAGTGTAGTTGTCGGCTATCAGCCAAATAACAGTCCTACAGGTGAAGGAGCCGCTGCGTTTGGATATAATTCGTATGCAGCGGCACCTTACAGTTCGGCAATAGGGCCATATTCTGTGACTGCGGGATCAAACAACTTTCCTGCTGCGATTGGTAACTCTTACGCTTCTGGTACAAACAGCTTCGCAGCAGCTATAGGCAATAACACCTCTACCTACGGTGCTGTCAACACTAATGCTATTGCGATTGGAAATCAGGCAAAGGCAAACGGAAGTAATGCCTTGGCCTTTGGCGGTTGGCAAAACTTAGCAACAAACAGTTATGCTGTTGCTTTAGGTGGTTACGATAATCATGCTACAGGTATAGCGGCTGTTTCTATAGGCGGCTATCAGGGCAATCGTGCTTCTGGTAATGCTTCTTTTTGTATTGGTGGTTATCAGTCTTGGAACATAGCAAGTGATGATAATTCGTTTGCTATGGGAGAAGGTGCCAAATCTGCCGTCAAAGGTAAACTTGCGTATGCTGGGGGCGCTTTTGCTGCTGTCGGTGATGCACAAGGTGGTCAGTTTATTCTTCGTGCAGATACTACAGACGCAACGGCAACTGTTCTTACAACTAACAACAGTACAGCAGCAGCAACTAACCAAATCGTAGCAGCCAGTGATACTTGCATTACCTTTGATGGTACAATTACTGCTATGCAAAACGGTGCACAAGCCTATGCCTCATGGAAGATTGAAGGTTTGCTGGTGAATGACGGTGGCACAACTACACTCGTAAACAGTGCCACCACAGTATTTCAAAAGCAAATGGGCGGGGGGGGGGTCCTCCCGCAGGATAATACATACATGCCCTTGCTAAT
>Ga0181592_10001854_pt1 | contig 17320 bp, 14 predicted proteins | sample 071ome_20_FD_133755 | JGI IMG/M metagenome (GOLD analysis project Ga0181592, IMG submission 133755) | Coastal salt marsh microbial communities from the Groves Creek Marsh, Skidaway Island, Georgia - 071412BT metaG (megahit assembly) | ecosystem: Environmental > Aquatic > Marine > Intertidal...
CCTTGGGTTCTATTTGTTTCTTCTGCCATTACTAACTCCTGTACAATATTTATCACGATAAATAAAAACGTATTTTAATTATGTTTAAAAAACATTTGACTTTTACTACTAAAGGCACTATAATTGCTAATAGAGTGAAGGAGATTACATGGTACATACTACTAAAAAAATAAATTACCTTAACAACAAAGATATTTTAAAAGAAATTCACAAAAGCAAATTATCTTATTGCTATGTGTCTGATGACAGATATTCAGATCCAGATATCATTGTTGAAAGTTTAAGCAAAATTAACAAAACGAACATCAAACAAGCACAACAAAATCGTGCATCTAAAATGCAATCAGAAGCATACCAAGAATCTATGGCGAAAGGCGATTGGGATAAAAAACCCAAACAGAAAGATTTTGCAGTAGATCCTAACAGTATTGCAGTGGATGATTTGGTTTTCAGAGTTATGACTTATGAGCATATTCCTGATGACCCTGAGAGAAAGAAAACTACAAAAACTATTGCTGACACAAAAGCAAAAGTTAACTTTCCCCCGTTCAAACATTATATTTTAGACAGCAACGGTATTAACCCTAGAGAAGTTGTGAGAAGTCATTGGGTTGGTGGACTGCATAATGGGCATTTCAGTACCAATCACGGACAGATCACAAATAAACTAGGCAGTATGTTTATGAAACTGGTTGAAAGATATAGTCAAAGAGGTAACTGGAGAGGTTACACTTATGTTGACGAAATGCGTGGTCAAGCATTGGTGCAACTGGCACAAATTGGTCTGCAATTCAACGAAGCAAAATCGGACAACCCATTTGCATATTATACTGCTACAGTCAATAACAGTTTTACCAGAGTATTAAATTTAGAAAAACGCAACCAATCAATTCGTGATGATATTCTAATTGAAAGTGGTCATTTACCAAGTTATGGTAGACAGATCGAATATGAAAATGAGATGAGAGAATTGCGTGAGATTGCTGAAACAGAATTAGAAAATTCACACAGCGGCGAATAATTTATGGCAGACCTTTTTAAAAGGGCCGCATGTTTTACGGATATACATTACGGCTTAAAACAAAACAGTAGGCAACATCTTAAAGATTGTCACGACTACGTGGATTGGTTTATTGCAGAAGCAAAAGCCAGAGAGGCTGAAACCTGTATCTTTTTAGGTGATTGGCATCATCACAGAGCAAGTGTAAATGTTGCTACCATGAACGCAACTATTAAAGATCTTAAAAAACTTAATGACGCATTTGAAACTGTTTATTTCATTACAGGTAATCACGATTTATATTACAGAGAAAAGCGAGAATTAAACAGTGTAGAGTTTGCTCGAGATCTTGAAAATTTTGTAATGGTTGATGATCATTTCATCAAAGATGGTGTTGCGATTGTGCCATGGCTTATAGGCGATGAATTCAAAAAAGTTCAAAAGTATGATGTAAAATATATGTTTGGACATTTTGAACTGCCTTACTTTAAAATGAATGCTATGGTAGAAATGCCAGATCATGGTGGCATAAAGGCAGAACATTTGTCGGGACCAGAATATGTGTTTAGTGGTCACTTCCATAAACGTCAATACAAAAACAACATACACTATATTGGAAATGCGTTCCCTCACAATTATGCCGATGCAGGCGATAATGAACGCGGTGCCATGTTCCTCACGTGGGGTGAAGAACCTCAGTATGTAAACTGGCCCGAGTGCCCTAAGTATCTACTATTAGGTTTACGACAACTGTTGGAAGATCCTGACAAATATTTGGACAGCACAACACATGCCAGAATCAAGTTGGATATACCCATCAGTTATGAAGAAGCAAATTTTATCAGAGAAACTTTTGCAGAAAAATATAGTGTAAGAGAAATACAATTATTGCCTGTAAAAGAAGAAGAAGAAATTTTTCAAGGCACAGAAATTAAATTTGAAAGTGTGGATCAAATTGTTATACAACAACTGGATACAATTGAAAGTTCTAGTATACAAAAAGACAAACTTATAGAAATTTACAAAGAGTTAGAAGTTTAATGTTAACAATCAAAAACGTATCAGCAAAAAACTTTATGAGTGTTGGTAACAACACTCAGGCTGTGAATTTTAATACAGAATCACTTACACTGGTTTTAGGTCATAATCTAGACTTGGGTGGAGACGGTAGCAGAAATGGTACAGGTAAAACCACTATCATCAATGCACTCAGTTATGCACTCTATGGCGAAGCATTGACCAATATTCGCAAGGATAATCTCATCAACAAAACCAATGGTAAGGGTATGATTGTGACTGTTGATTTTGAAATCGATAGCACCGAATATAGAATTGAGAGAGGTAGACGTCCTAATGTTCTAAAGTTTTTTATAAACGGTACAGAAGCACGTGATGACGAACAGCAAGGCGACAGCAGAGAAACACAAAAAGATATTGAACGTGTGATTGGCTTCCCTCATAATATGTTCAAGCACTTGATTGCACTTAACACATATACCGAACCTTTCCTCAGTATGAAAACTAATGATCAACGTGATATGATTGAACAACTGTTAGGTATAACTGAGATAAGCGAAAAGGCAGAACTGCTCAAAGAAAAATTAAAGATCACAAAAGACAGTATCAAAGAAGAAGAACTACGAATTCAGGCTGTTAACAATGCCAACAAGCGAGTTGAAAAAAATATTGCAGAAATTGAAAATCGTAGCAAGGCATGGAAAAGTCAAAATCAATCTAAGATAGATGAGATGATGTCTTTGTTAGTTGTACTGGAAGAAACAAACATCGATGAAGAACTAAAAAACCACAAAGTTATTTCTGAAATAAACGAAAAGTATGTAAAACTTACCAGTTTGCAAAATGAACAAGAAAACCTATCCACGAGTATGGCCCGTAGTAAAAAAAATATTTCTACATTTAAAAATAATCTAAAAAAAGCAGAAGAGGGGGTTTGTCCTGCGTGTGGGCAAGATACTGCTCATTTAGATTCCCATGAAGAATATGTTGAAGGTTTACAACAACAATTAGAAACCGAAACAGTTTATTTAGAAGAACTAGAATCTAAACTAAAAATAGTAAAATCTCAAATTGACGAATTAGGAGAATTACCTGAAACACCCATAACGTTTTATTCTAATATGGAAGATGCACTAGAACATCGTCATAATGTGGACACGTTAACAAGCCAGCTCAAAGAAAAACGTCAAGAAACAAATCCATATGTTGAACAAATAGAACAACTCAAAAAAACTGCTATCGAAGAAATAAACTATGATGTTATAAATGATCTAACATATGTGAAAGATCATCAAGAGTTTTTGTATAAATTGCTTACAAGCAAAGATAGTTTTATCAGAAAGAAAATTATAGATCAAAATTTACAATATTTGAATTATAGACTGAGTCATTATTTAGACAAATTAGGTTTGCCACACGATGTTAAATTTAACAGTGATTTAAGTGTGGATATCACAGAATATGGCAGAGACTTAGACTTTGATAATTTAAGTAGAGGAGAACGTAATAGACTTATACTGGGTATGAGTTGGGCGTTTAGAGACATCTACGAAAGTCTTAACCAACCAATGAATTTGATGTGTATAGATGAACTGGTAGACAGTGGTATGGATACCACAGGTGTTGAAAATGCATTGGCAGTTCTCAAAAAGATGGGTCGAGAGTCAAAGAAAAATGTGTTCTTAATATCACACAAAGAAGAATTACAAGGGCGTGTTAACAATGTGTTGTATGTTGTTAAAGAAGGTGGTTTCACAAGTTATAGTAATGACATAGAAATACTCGACAGTGAAATATGATCATAGATATACATCTAGGCAAGTCTGCTGAACTTACCTTAAGTTATCACATGTATGATAACTCTGTTAGTTCTCTGTTTTATGAGAGAATGAAACAACAAGAAAATTCGGTACTCGACAGAACACAATTTTATAATTTTGGTGAAACAGAACAAGACATTAAACAACAACTCGAAGATGTAAGCCAGCAACTGTTAACCGCTGGTTTAATTTCAGATATTAATCAAGACAACTTAAACGAACTCCATGAAAACTTTCCTAGATTACATGCAGAAACCACCGATTTAAACCACAAAGCATTGTTACAAAAATTCAACTATCTAATACATCATTTAGAAGATCTGTCTAGAAAGTTCAACTCCAAACGATTTTTATTTACATGTGAAGATGATGGCATTGATTTGCCTGAAGAAGCATACAGTATGTTTACACCTTCTAAAAAGTTTGGTGTAATGTATATGAATTATCCACATGTTGGCAAACATTTTTTAGAACTGTTTGCAGACAATGATGTACATATACCAAATGATCAAATACAATTCACTACCAAAATGTCTAACACAGTGTACTGTTGGTTAGACAACGACAAGTACGTCAGTCAGTTTGAACTTGATGATCTAATGATGATGATGTTTATGTTTTATAGACAAATTCAAAATAAGATTCCTTATCAGTGGAAGGATCCAAGACTCACAATTGGTTACTTGCCTATAGGTGAATTAGTAACCAAAGATATCGACATTTCCAACATTGCTGTACATAAGTATGTACACAGTTGGACATGTAGATGAGTTATTGGATATACAAAGGAAAACAAATAGACGATTTGCCAGAAGGATGTGAAGCATTCGTATACCTCATCACGAACAAAAAGAATGGCAAAAAGTATGTGGGTAAAAAACTGGCAAAGTTTAAGACCACTAAACCTCCACTCAAAGGCAAAAAGAAAAAACGCAGAGGCACAAAAGAAAGTGACTGGCGTGAGTATTGGGGTAGTTCAGATCATCTAAAAGCAGACGTAGCCAAGTACGGCGAAGAAAATTTTATTAGGGAAATACTACACATTTGTCCTAGCAGAGGAGTTGCCAGTTACTTAGAAGCCAGAGAACAATTTGAACGAAAAGTTCTACTCACAGACGATTATTATAACGGAATTATCAATGTTAGAGTAGGTGGTTCAGAAATTTTAAAAGAACATTTGTCAAAAAACTAATTACAATTTGCAAGGCACATCATAGACACCAAGTCAAACTAACACAGGCAACACATAGGCTCCACACCACCCCACCGAGGCACATAATATCGGTATCCCTGAGGTTCCTTCGAGGCGCCAGATCTGGATTGTGGACGGCAAGATACATAAACGACACAGTATTAAAAAGATGTAGGCTCTGAGAAACAGCAACCTACAAGTCAGTATAACTGAACTCTACAAGGTTATATTGGCTTCCGTGAGATTCGTGACGGTAGTGTTTGGGGACAGAAGGCTCACCGGTTCCTAGTAGCACCCGAGTTAGAGATGGCGATGCTCATCATGATGACATCATTTTTTTCACCCGGCAACGGGTGAATTATGGCTCAACTTTCATGATAACTATTTCTTCTAAAGAAGAAATTTCCAACAAATAACGAAATGAATGAAATGAATGAGTTGTGTAGTTGGAAAAGACACGAAGTGTCTATATAATAGATTGTATATAACTTACAGTGTCATCGTAAGTTTTTCTAATATTGATAGTGAATAATTTAGTTAATTGATCAATGTTTCTATGATCGCATCCATGTTGTTTGGTAACATCCAAAACCATAATTTGTTGTGGATTTATGTATTTGTTGTGTTTGGGATCTTGGTGAATTATGTACACAGGAAAATCATTTAAATTGAATAAAATATTTGCTTTTCGAGTAAATGGGTTATTCCAACTGAACAAAAAGTCGTTGTGTAGATCAACTTTTTGATTTGGGTTTACATTTTCAAATCCGATACTATGCTCGGGTGTTAGCAATATTGGTGCAACATATTCGTTTACTTTTTCCAAACAGGTTAAATCTTTCAGCATCAATATGTCTTGGGTCATGTCTTTTGTATCTGCACGGTGCATGTAAAATCCATGTTCGGTGGGTGTTGTGTTATATATTTCTTCCTCTAAAGACAATATCTTTTCAACATCAAATGAAAAATCAAAAACGGTACTAAACACCTAAATACTCCTTTGCTCTATCATAATCTAACTTTGTGTTCACAGTTAGAAATTCGTAATTATAGTCATCTGTGTTGTTTGAACCGTGTGTTTTTTGTGTGTTTAACAAAAATATTCCTCCCTCAGGAATAACAGTTTCTTCTAGTTTATCGTTGTTGTGATGAAACAATTTTGCTTGTTTGCCCACATTGATCAGCAAGTTACTTTTTCTAAAATAATCTGTGTGACCTTCCAACAATGTGTTTGCCGGCACAGTTTCAGCACCAATCAAATGCTCATCTAAAAGGCTGTGTTTTTGTACAAAATCATCACAAAACCAGTCTAAGTGCTTGATATTTCCTACCGGAAATACACATTGTACTAGGTTATTATACTCGAATTCCCAACGTCCAAAACCCATTGTTTCTAGCAATTTTGTGTAAATTTCTCTGTACATAAGCATATATTTATGACATTTTTTTTACCACTTTTTTTGGTAAAAAGGTTGACTTATACCCTATTTTATGTATAATAGTATGTATTGTTTAAGGGAAACGATGTATGAAAATAACGGTACTACAAGAAGTCACAGATTGGCAGTTTAACAATGGCTTTTACCATGTAAACAGTGCCAATGAACTAGTAGCATATCAGTCAAACAGCAGTGCAAAACTGACTACTTTTAAAAATCCTATGAAAGGATTTAGCAAATCTAGACGAAAATTCAACATTGTAAAAGAATATGAAGATAACACATCTGATCCAAATGTTATTGAAGTAAAAGGTTCTAATGGTAATGTGTATGTCATCAGAGATGGCAAATGCAGTTGCCCGGGTTTCACATATCGAGGAAAATGCAAACATGTTGAAGCAATATAAAGTAGGGGTAATAGCAGTTTTATTGACTGCTCTTATAGGTTGTGCTGGCGGAGGAGGATCTGCAGGATTAGTTCAAACAACTGTTAGTCCACCACCAACCACAACCACAACTAACACAGACAAGCGATATCAATTTGATGCGTTTTCTGATCAGTTCACTGAAGCAACCAGTAAACTAGGGTACAACAAAGTCACTTATCAGGTAGGTGAATTTAATGATACACAGTGGGTAAATGGCAAATACACTGTGGAAGATTTTTCTTTCTTGCAAGTTGTGATTGATGGTAGTCATGCTGGTAAGCATCAAAACAATCCAGACAGTGATGAGTATTCTGAACCAGGTAACTGGATGACAAATGCATCTGTGGTGATGGAAAACGATATCAACCAAGATGGGCACAGTGACTTTTTGGTATGGGTCGGCACATTCGGTGATGAGAATACACTGCCTGGTACCAGAATGTTGCAGTTTGTCAATGATGGTTCGGGACATTTTAAATTGGATTGCAGTGTGTTTTCAAACAACACTTGTCCATTGGTGTACGGTGAAGGGTCATCAATGTTTAACTTGGGTTGGTACAACAATGAAGAAGCACCTATTCAAGCCATTAACACAGGCATTGCACACCTTTATGATTTCAACAATGACGGTAACAAAGACTTCTTTAATGTTGGACAACTGTGGCTCACTGACAATGGCAAGTTTGTTGATGCTCACAATAACCTACCTGATTTTATGTTCAACAATGTAAACAGTGATGGTGTTAATGTGGGACTATTTGTGCATGATCATGCTGTAGGTGATCTCAACGGTGACGGCTTTAATGATATTTTTATGCCTAACACCACACCTATATATTCTCAAAATAATGGCTACATGTTTTTCATGCTGAATGATGGTAAAGGTGGATTTAAAAATACCAGTTTCCAAGTAGGACATGCTGGACATTTTGCAACCTCTACTGTTATTGCAGACTTTGACAATGACGGCTTTGGTGATATTGCACTAGGTTGGAGTGATGTTGCTTACAGAAATTTAGGCGGCAACAGTGTTGGTGGTATATATTGGGGCAACAGTGACTCTGATTACACCAAGGATTACACAGCACTTCCTCCTGGTTATTATGAAAATACAAACATTGCATTTGATATACAGGCATTTGATTTTAACAACGATGGCAAATTAGATATCTTAGTATCTAACACCACAGGTGATCCTTACTATGATGGTCATGTATTACAATTTATTGAAAATCTAGGCGATAGGCAATTTTCACACAACAAGTTCATAGATGACGGTGCTACCACAGTGCATGGTGTTGCATACATTTATGTTTTAGATTTTGATCACGATGGCGACAACGATATTTTTGTAGGACCATACAAAGGTGCATATGTTCTCAAAAACAATGGCGATGGCACTTACAGCAAACAAAGCGACTTTTTTGCTATCCCAGATAACAATCCTGCTATTACTTCTGTGTTTCCTGTAGAAGTAGATGGCAAGTATGAATATGATTTTGTGGGACTAAACATTCTGTCCGTCAGCGAAACACAAACAGTTACAAACTTCTTTATCAGTTTAGATCCCCCTGCACAACTACAGGAAATGATGACAGATATTCAAAACAAACCTAGTGGGTATGTGCAAAGTGTATTTGATGCCAAAGTGCTCACAGAAAGTTTTAGAGATATGACTAGATTTGAAGGTCAACAACTGTTCGGTAAAACACAAGACAGCACAAACAGTTTTGGTTTTGCTTCTAAACTTGATAACTTTGGATGGTATGTTGCTAATCTTAATGGTGCCAGTAACGGTTCTGTGCTAGGCATTGATTACAATTACAAATCTATTAGATCCGGATTTCAATTTGTTGATAATGAAATATCTGCGGTCAACAAAACAAAATGGTATGGAGTAGGTGTAGCCGATGTATCATACAAAACTTTAGAATCATTTTTAGAATACAACAAAATGCTACTGCCTAATGTAATGCTGTCTTTAGGACAATCAACTTTCTACACAAAGGTTGATAATTTTACAGAGCAGAACAGCACACACAATGTGAATGTTCAATCATTTGACATGATGGATGCCAGCATTTATTCGGATTTTAATTTTATGTTTGATAACAGTTTTGGTAAAACTTTTATTACTGCAAGTTTGGAATATTTTAAATCTGTGAAACCTGCAGATGTCAAATTTGCCAATGTGTTACAATATTCTTTTGAAGATGATTTTTTACTTTCAAGTATAGACATCACTCATGTGTACAACAATGTATATTTTAAATTGTCCACAAACAGTGAAAGTATGAATTCTGCAGAAATTGGATTTAACTTTAAGTTTTAATTACATCCATTCTGAACCGCTTTTATCACCACTTTTAATTTTGTTATACTTATTAAGAGTGGTGATAAGCATTTCTCGTTCAACAGGACTTAGGTGCCAGGCTTCTGTGTAAGACACTGCACCTTCACTGTATATAGCCAACTCTGCTACTTGTTTTAAAATCTGTTTTTGATCTGAGTCGAGTTTACCTAGGTAACTAGAAATTTCTTCTGGTTCGGCTGACCCTAGGAACCCGTGAAAAAATTTACAGGATCAAAGTTGATAGGAGCAGTGTATACGTTATTGCAGTCTTCGTTGCTACATGTTATTTCAACTTCCTGCTTTACACCTTTTGTGTTAATGCCGTTTACAAATTGCTCTATTTCTTTTCCTGTTTTATTGTCTGTGTTTTCCAAAAACTCTCTAATTGTTGCTTTGTCTGTGACAGCAACATTTTCACCCTCTTGATCCTGATACACAATGCTGTGTACACAGTCGATCAATAATTCAAAGTTTAAATCTGCTAGTCTAACAAAACTGTCGTTGAATGCCTTTAGTCTTTCCATATCGTCTTTTAATTCTGATATGGTTTGCATACTTCTTGTGCTTTGAAAACTTGCTACACCTGCTTTTATTGTGTTTTGATAATTGAATGGTAATGCATTTACCACTAAACCATTTGCAAGTGTTACTGTGTACTCTTCGTCCAACGTTTCCATACTCAAAAGAGATTCTTCAACACTGATTACTACATCAGTTACAGTTTCACACGAAGGACAAGTTGCAGATACATCAACATCGTCACCGCCACTTGCACCTCTGATTGCAATTAAAAGAGCATCTACGTCAGCACTATACATTTTTTTAGGTTGTTTAACTTGTGGAACACAAGAACGTATAAGAGAGGACACAGCCTCACCATTTAATAAAGCATCAGGGTTTTTAAGCAACAGTTCATCTTTGGTAGTCATTGGATAGATTGCTAATTCGGCATCTTCTTCCATGTCTACTACACCTTCGTTATAAAATCTACCGCCACTAGGTAATTTTGCATATAATTTAGGACTTCTAAAATATGCACTTAGCGGATTGTTTGTGTTTTTATTACTCATTAAAACTCCTGTTAATACATAATGATAAATATGTGTATGCTAATCTATAGATTAACTAAGTACTTATTTATCTGAGTTAAAACTAGTTTTAAAGGAATTTCTGAACAGTGGCAGTAGAATTTAATATAGACGGACAACCATATCGATTCCCTGATTGGGCGTCTGAGTCTACGCAACAACAACTTCGAGACCTATTAAAAGAACTCGCCAAATCCCAAGGCGTTAGCGAAGCACAACTACAAAAAATCCTAAAAGCCCAAGAAGAAGCATTAGGCGAACTGGTAGATTCTAACAAAGAAGAAAAAAAGAATGTAGATGAAAAGAAAAAAGCAGATAAAAAGATACTAGATAAATTAGATGATATGGTAGAAGGACTGGACGAAGTCAGAGATGCCACACAAGAAATCAAAGTAGAAGTTCCAAAATCATTTAGAGACAAACTTGCAGACACCCTAGAACGTGATGGCGAATATCTGGGTGGCGCCTTGTTAGGTGCCGCAGGCACAGTTGTTAAATTCGGCGGTGTTATTGGTGGTGCATTACTCACAGGTGCAGGATTTGTGGGCAATAAATTGATGGCAGCCGGCGATACAGTAAACAGTTTAGTAGAAAGCGGTATAGGTTTTAACACCACATTCTCAAATATGGGCATGGGTGTTGTTGAAGCCACAGGACATTTGGGTGCATTAGGATTAGGATTTGGTGAAGCGGCAGAATTAATGAAACGCAGTTCAGCAGTGATTGCCACTCAAGGATTCAAACGTTTTGAGGAATCCATGCAATTTGCCGCAGATATGTCAGAAGAACTTGCTATGAGTTTTGATGACAGCATGAACACATTTGGTGAGGCATTGAGCAGAAGACAAAGATTGTTAAATGTGGGTAATCTAGATCAAGGCAGATTGAACGCACAGATTGCTAAAACTTCAAAAGTGCAAACTGCATACGCAACAGCACTGGGTGTTAGTGTTGACACACTGCAAACTTTTGTGGATCAATTGACCACAAACAACGGATTGCTAACATCTTCATTATTGAGATTCAATGACACAATAAGATCAGATGTTATTGCTGGTGTAGAAGTTTTTGCCAGCGGTCTTGCCGCAATGGGTGGTCAAGCAGGACAAGATGTTGCTACTGCATTCTTAGAAGCGGGTACAGCAGGTGCTATCGGTATGAGTGATGCCGCAGTAGGCTTTGTGACAGCATTACCAAGTTTAGCCGGACCTATGAACCAATTCACCAAGGCAATGCAAAGTGGTACATTGACACAAGACCAATCAAATGCCATGGTGCAAAATCTCACTAAAGATTTAGGTAATTTGTCCAGCACAGAAAAAGAAAGAATTAGATTGCTTGCAAGAACAGGTGACCAATCTGCACAAACATTGGCAAATGCCATTGCACAATTTGAGCAATCAGAATCAAAAATCAAAGACATAAACAAAGCATTAGGCACAGGCTTTGATATGGACACAGTTCAAAAAGGCAGAAACGAGTTTTCAAAAATTATGGCACAAGTAAGCGGTGGTTTTGAAAATGCATTTTTTAGTTTGTTCTCAGATCCAAAAATAACAAAAGCATTGATGGATGGCGTAAAAGACATCATGGGTGTGTTTGGGATTGCCACAGACGATGTTGGTAAAGGTGCTCAAAATGCAGGTAAAATGGTTAAAGGTCTTGTAGACCGTGCATTGCCAGTGATCAAAACCATGATGGAAGGTTTAAAAGACATTGCCACATTCCTCAGAGACGAATTTAAGGAAGGAGGCATTGGTGGAGTTATCAGTGCTTTGTTAGGCAAAGCCGCTGGTGCTATTATAAAATATCTAGTACTGGGCATAATGGGTTTTGCTGGAGCATTGTTTGCGGCATCAGCGGCTAAAACTGCATTTGCAATGTATGTGTTACCTCAGTTACAAACATTCACCACTGCATTGTTCAGTAAAGGTTCAGAACTTGCTAAAAAAGTAGGTGAAACTGCACTCGGATTTGCCAAGAGCATATTTGACAGCAAAGGCGGAAAAGCCACACAAGAATTTATGGGCAAAGCCGCAGGATTTATCAAAGACAAAGCAGGCGGTATATCTCAAAAAATGCAAAGCAGTCCTATAGGACAAAAAGTTGCAGATAAATTAAAAAGTTTCCAATCAGACGGTGCTAAGATGACCGAAAAACTTCAGGGGTCTATGACCAAAGGAGGTTCAACAGGAGGATTCTTAAAAAGTATTGCTGATGGTGTTGCCAAGTTTGGTGATACCAAAGTTGTAAAAGGTGCCGCCAGTTTAACATTATTAGCAGGTGCGGTTACACTCACAGCAATAGGACTTAAGAAATTTAACGATGTAGACTTTATGTCGGTGGTCACAGGCACAGCCGCTATGGCAGGTTTAGCCACATTGGCACAATTCTTAGGCAAAGGATCATCAGCAATGATCAAAGGCGCCGCGGCGATATTTATTTTAGGCACATCAGTTATTCCTTTAGCCACAGGCTTACAAATAATGAAAGACGTTGGCATAGACACAATTGGTGTGTTGGCTGCCGGACTTATAACATTAGGTGTAGCCGCGGCAGCAATGGGATCATTCTTACCATTAATGTTAATGGGTGCCGCCGCAATAGCCGCATTGGGTGTTGCTATTATACCATTTGCCATAGCCGCTAATCTATTAGGCGGTGCTATAGAAAGCATATCTGCAGGGTTCACAGCATTAGCAGATGTGCCTATCCTAGATGTGGCAAAAAATATATTAGGGTTTGGTGCCGCATTCACATTGATGTTGCCTTTACTTCCTGGTATGATGTTAACAGGTGTTGCACTAAGTTTGATGGGTGTTGCATTGATGCCGTTTGCATTAGGTGCGGCCCTAGCCGCTAGACCAACATTTGAATTGGCTATAGGAATGAAAGAATTAGCAGGAGTTAATTGGGCAAACTTGTTGTTAGCCGCTCCAGCATTATTAAGTTTAAGTGCCGGTTTAGTTGCTTTAAGTGCAGGCGGATTAATAAGCGGATTAATAGACGGCTTAGGCAGTTTGTTTGGAGCCAAATCTCCTTTTGATAAATTAGCAGAAATTGGTCAAAATGCAAAATGGATTGTGTTGATGTCAAAGGAAATGCGTAGGTTTGACGAAACATTAGACACATTTGAAGACTCGTTGGTAAACATAGATGGCGCCGCAATAGGAAAGCAGTTTTCACTGATAGCAGATGGCATATATGTTTTAACAGAAGCACTTAACAGTATTAATTTTGGTGCTATTGCCAAATTGGCACTGGTAAATGCTGTAACACCAGGAGCAAAAGCAACACAAGAGCAACCTGCTCAAGAAGGAACACAACGAGCAAGAGCTGGTGCAGAAATACCTGGTCCAGGTTCTGGTAATATTCAAAGTAAAATAATCACACAACGACAGCAACGAAGATTCGATGATCTTAGAAGAATTGGCAACAGCAGACGAGAGGCTACTGCTGGCATGGCAACAGCAAATTCAAACATCAATCCTGGCGTTGTTCCTGTGGTAGGTAACAGTTCTCCAGCACTAGAAGGCGATGTCGGCACAAGAGAAGACATGGCAAACTTTGTTGGACCACAACAACCTAAAGCCAAAGAAGCACAACAACAAGATCAAGCAATGAATATGAGCAGTAATATTGCAGAAATGATCAAGCAACAACAAGAAACAAATAGACTAATCAAAAAACTTACTAGAACAACTGGTGACTTAGAACTGTAATCAAAAATTTTTTCTATAATTTCCAATAAGTGATAAATATAAGCAAGACAAAGGAAACTTATGGCAACTTGGCGAAAATATTTTAATTCATCTAACAGCGGTTTACCTGTAAATGTTTCGGGTGAAAATCTAGACGGATACAGCACCGCACATACCAGATATAGCAGTTGGTTACCTGAGGTATATGCAGGAAGTCCTAACAGACTTATGCGTTATATTCAGTATGATCAAATGGATAATGATCTAGAAATTAATGCGGCATTGGATATATTAGCAGAATTTTGTAGCCAAGACGATGATTACACAGAATTACCTTTTGTGTTGAAGTTTAACGAAGATCCAAGTGAAACTGAAATGAGCATTCTCAGCAAATCACTAACACAATGGAACAAGTTAAACGATTTGAGAAGACGTACTTTTAAATTGATTAGAAGTACATTAAAATACGGCGATCAGTTTTTTATTAGAGATCCAGAAACTTATAAATTATACTGGGTAGATCCAGCCAACATAGAAAAAGTTGTTGTAAACGAAAGCGAAGGCAAAAAAATTGAAACATATTTTATCAAAAATCTTGATGCTAACTTTGAACAGTTAGTTGCCACAAACACTGCACCAATACATGCCAGACCATATGGCTCTGGTCAAGGTTTAACTGGTATGTATTCACCAGTAGGCCCAACAGTAGGAAATTATCAGACTAATACTCAAGGCGATGGTGCTACATATGGTACACCAGTTGATGCTCAACATGTGGTGCATATCAGTTTAACAGAAGGCATGGATCACAACTGGCCCTTTGGTATCAGTATATTAGAACCAATATTCAAAGTGTTCAAACAAAAGGAACTATTAGAAGATAGCATTATTATATACAGGGTTCACAGAGCACCTGAAAGACGTGTGTTCTTTATTGATGTGGGTAACATGCCACCGCACAAAGCACAACAATACTTAGAACGTGTTAAGTACGAAGTACAACAAAAACGTGTTCCTAACAAAAACAAAGACGGCGGCAATGTAGCAGATGCGGCATACAATCCAATGAGCATGTTGGAAGATTATTTCTTTGCTCAAACAGCAGACGGTAGAGGTTCTAAAGTTGATACACTACCAGGCGGTGAAAACTTAGGTCAAATTGATGACTTGAGATATTTCAATAACAAATTGGTAAGAGGATTAAGAATTCCAAGTTCTTACTTGCCTACTGGACCAGATGATGGAACAGCACAATACAATGATGGTAAAGTGGGTGTAGCATATATTCAAGAATATCAATTTGCAAAATACTGTGAAAGATTGCAAAAACAAATTATTAGAAATTTGGATAGAGAATTTAAAATGTTCTTGAATTACAAAGGTATTGAAATTGACAATGCTACATTTAATTTAGAATTTACCAAACCACAAAACTTTAGTTCTTACAGAGAACTAGATTTAGACACACAACGAGCAACATTGTTTACCAGTCTAGAAGCAGTACCTTATCTTTCACAACAATTTAAACTTAAAAAGTATTTGGGTTTAACTGAAGAAGAAATGAAAGATAACGAGTATTATTGGAAAATGGAAAATAAATACAATACTTCAGATGAACAAGATATTAATCTGAGGAACGTGGGTGTTAGACCTGGCCCTAGTGCAGATTTAGATATTGATGCACCTGTAGAAGATATGCCAATGCCAGAAGATGATATAACAACACCTGATGTAGATATGATGGCACCAGATGCAGGCACTGGTACCCAAGGAGTTTAACATGAGATTAGATGAATTTTACAATCCAGAAAAAGATAGATCAGCAAGCAGATCAATCGATGATGTAAGAAAAACAAAACTCACATTGGAAACTCTAAACAAACTTAGAAAATACAGAGAGATTAAAAAATCTGAAACTATTGAGCAGAAAAAGTTTGCATCTCTTATGTACGCAAAACAAGCCCAGGCAGACACTGGCGGCTTCTAATGCTGTTAGCAGTATGCGGTTGCAGTTGGTCATGCCGCGATCCCAAACACCCTGATATTGAATTTGGAAAACACCTTTCAAACATGTTGGGTTATGACTATGTGAACATAGCCAAACCCGGTTGTAGTAATTTTGGTATAGCACTGCAAGTAGAGTATGCACTAGAACACTATAACCCAGACTTATTCATCATAAATGCTACCACAGTAACTAGGGGAGAGTTTAAACTATTAAATTCTAACCGCTACGATCCTACAAAAGGTTTTGACAATGTGGATCACGATCATGTTGTATCTGAAAAATTTACGCACCAAACAGCACCTGGATTTGGTAAAGGATATGACCCCACAATATTCGTAGACAGTTTCGGAGGCGTGTTAGATGACTCAGTTGATAAATCTTTTGAAGACCATAGACTGTTACAACGTTATGAAAAAGTGTTCACAAAAAACAGTTATGATGTATTTAAAAAATGGTTTTTATATCATTTTGATGCTGATTTAGAAAGACATAAACAACAAATGATATTGACTTATGTTCTTTATAAACTGCAAAATAAGGGCAAAAAATTTATTTTTTCTCCTAATACATTTGATTGGGCAGAGTGTTATGACCTTAAAAGTTCTGTGGAAAGTTCTTATGCAGAGCAGGAAACACAATGGGATATTCCACAGCAAAACATGCAACGTAGAGGAATTTCAGAATACTTAGATGTGGTAGACAGAATATATGGTAAATGGGAAGACAGTCCAGGCCCTAACTATGATCATCATCTACCAGAAGAATCACACATAGAATATGCAAATACCACTTTTAAGCAATTAAAAGAGTATATTTTATAAAAAAAACAAAACTAAATAATAACATAATCATACAAACATATAGTACAAATACTATAATCTACAAACATTTCTAGCAAAATAGGCTGTTTTTTGCCTATTTGCGCCTAAAAAAACACCACTTTTATAAGTATTGTTACATTAAGATGTAGTTGTACGAGTGTACAACAACAAATTATTCTATAAAATAGGAGCTCATAATGTCAGATCGCAGTAAATTAGAACAAGTTCTAGAATTACTACTTGCGGAAGATAACGAGCGTGCCGAAGAGCTACTACACGAATACGTCGTAGAGACAGCTCGAGCAGAGTACGAGCGTATCTTAGACGAAGATGAAGTAGTTGCTGAAGAAGAATCAGAAGAAGAAGCAGTAGAAGAAGCAGAAGAATCGGAAGAAGAGGCTGTTGAAGAAGATGCTGTTGAAGAATTCGTAGATCATTCAGACCCAGAGCAAG
>Ga0181592_10001859_pt1 | contig 17307 bp, 9 predicted proteins | sample 071ome_20_FD_133755 | JGI IMG/M metagenome (GOLD analysis project Ga0181592, IMG submission 133755) | Coastal salt marsh microbial communities from the Groves Creek Marsh, Skidaway Island, Georgia - 071412BT metaG (megahit assembly) | ecosystem: Environmental > Aquatic > Marine > Intertidal zone...
GTCATTACGTCTGAGGTATTTATCTTGAAGGACATAGTGCCATAGAGCGCGGCTATTCTGGGTACCATACCAGCGACCCCAGTCATCCCGATTGCGACCATTTTGGGAAGGCCCACTGACTGGCTCTAACTCCCCTGTATCCGGTCGAAAACGAAAGTCACGTGCCCCTACCAGGACTGATCCCAGTGAGGTCTTCAGTTGATTGCCCACCCCGTAACGTCCATGATGCCCTCCCGCCGCACAGTAAACCCACCCGTCCAATCCCCAGCGGAGTCCATTAGCCCGCAACTGCTGATTGCCGGTCGTTAAACCGGTGACCAGCACCTGACGCTGGTCAGCCTTCCCATCCCCGTCAGTGTCTTTCAGGAACAGGATATCAGGGGCTGCCGTCACCAGCACCCCTTCTCGCCAGGTAAGGAGGCCAGTCGGGAAATTTAAATCATCTGCAAAAAGGCTCTGGTGATCATAGTCGCCATCTCCATCACTATCAGAGATCACCCGAATGCGCCCTCCCGGTTCCTCCTCGCCATCCATACCCAGAGGATAATCCGCCATCTCTACCACCCATAAATTGCCAGAGGCGTCCCAGTCGATCGCGACAGGATCCATGACAAGCGGCTCGCTCACCATCAATTCAGCGTGGAAACCCTCTCTTAGGTGCAGACTGTTCAAGGAAGTTGCAGGGTCCAGGGGACTGGAAACAGGACCGATGGAAGTGACTTCACTGGGAGGCTGCATATCAGATGCCTCGTAGTGTTGGGCAATCTCCTCGGGGCTCAGCGCTCGATCGTAAAAGGCCACTTCATCAAGACGACCCTCAAAGTTGAATTGGTTGTCTGACCTGCCTCCAAGGAAAAACTGGTGAGCTGCCAGGTTACCGTCTATCTCAAGCGTTCCCGAAATTTCTGGCTCTCGATTGCCATCCAGATACACCCGCACCATGGATCCCTCACGCACCAATGCCACATGATGCCAGGCTTTTTGCGTCAAGGTGGTGCGCCCTCCAAGAACCTGATCGAGACGATTGCCATTGAATAGAAAAAGTCGGCCAGCTAGCTCAGGAAGCGCCGTGCCACCAATGCCCAGGTGCTCACCTCTTGCCTGAACTTCTCCCTCTTCACCTCGTGAATACAAATACCCAGTCACAGCTCGAGCGTTGGGAGCCAAGCCATTCCAGAGCCATCCTTCGAGGGTATAATGATCACCAGAACCCAGAGGCAGGAGTAGACGGCCTCCGGCAAAATGAAGGCTGCGATGAATCCCTTGCTCATTGAAGGCATTATTGGAGGAGAGGGCTGGCGGCTGGTGCCCCAGGCGATCATCGGCTCCAGGTAAACCTAGGGCAACGCCAGCCTCGGCTTTGGCGGGATGGCGCCCAGTTTCATCGCGGATCAGAGGCCCTTCAAGATCTTCCATGCGCCAGTAGGCCACTGGATGCTGTGCCATCACTGCCTTGCCATATCGGCCTGCTTGGGGGACATCCGATCGCCTAGTTAGCCCACTGATTTCCTCAAGCAGCTGAAGCAGGTTTTCGGTGATCTGGGATTCGGCATGCATGGCCAGCCCAGCAGTGCGCGCAGGCCAGGTCGTGTAACCACCGAGGGCGTGCTGCTCGGATGGAGGGATATAGCCTTCGGCGCCATTGGCTAGTTCAATGTTAAAGGTTTGTTTGATTGGGCTCTGCTGCTTGATCTTAAGGCCTGTGAGGGCGAAGACCTCATTAGGCATAGCCGTCCAAGCCAGGTCCCCCAACCGATAGGCCTGGAGGATCAGCTCAGTATGCTGCATCCTTTGAAGATGGAGGGCCTCCAGCGCATATATTTCGGCCTGTGACTGGGGTAGGCGATCACCCAGCGCCGTGGCTTGCTGCCTAGCCCATTCCAATCGTTCGGGCCCGGGCACACGATAATTGAGGGTCAAGGTTCGCTGAGCCACGGCAAGAGGCGCATCGAGCATCCAGTTTAAACCCTCACACATGGTGGCCACTTTTTCGGCTATTTCCCTCCCATAGGCCTCGACTCCAGGATCATTAGGAGGGGCCGAATAGTCCATCCACATCAAATCCCCACTCGTGCCCTGGGACATGATGGCGACAAAATCATCTCCAGCATCCAACAGGGTTGTCACGTGATTGGCAAAACGACCGTAATAATCCGCAGAGAGCAAGGGTGAGCCGAAATAGTGCATCGAGTAGTTGGCGAGGATGGCCAACCATTGCCCCTCCACAGACTGAACCCCTAGCACACTTAATTCAGGGTCTACCGGACCACTTGGAGCGATCACATCAGGACTTTCGTGCCCGGGATGCATGTGCGCCCGCACCGTGGGCTCTCCAAAAGGATCATTGAGCATCCGATCAGGCCGTCTAATCCATCGCCGATTGAAGGTATGCTCCCAATCGTCTTGCTGAGTCCATGCCATGCGCGCGGGTTCCATCCGCTGAAAAGCCTCAATCATGGCCCGAGCCATCAAGCTTGGAAGCAGTCTGGTGTAGGCAGGATCCGCCCGACTGCCCAAGCATCCCATCGCAGAGGGTGCCGAATGGGTGTGGGTCGCTGACACCATCATATGGTCGATAGGGACGCCGGTGGCATGATGAACTTGCTTTTTAGCATCATCGATCAAATCGCGAGGCATCATGCAAGTATCCACCACGCATACAATAAGGTTCACGTCCCCTCGCTCCAAGCTGAGTGACTTAGCCCAGAGTGAATCCTCAACGTGATCAGCCGTTCGCTCAGTAAACATGGCATTGACCCGTACCGGCCAAGCCTGAGGTGCGACGTCTACTTGACTGGCTCCCGCCCTGAAGTCCGCGCGAAGGGTGGTTCGCATGGAAAGGAGGATCACCAGAGCAAGGAATCCTGAGAGGCATACAGAACGAGCGAAACCATGGGGCATGATTTCATTCAAAAGTGCTGGGCGGTTTCCGTCAAGCGATGAGCCGGAAACCGATCCGTTGAAAGCACAGGTAGGAGACCCAGAAAGGAAAGCGCCCCCTGCCCTCTAGAGGGTAGGAGGCGCTTGAAAGACCCAAGCCATGCGGCTCAGAAGCGGCTATCTCACGCGGTAGTAGGCCTCGCCTGTAGAAGCCTCAATCTGCACCCCGCTGGAAGCGCCGCTGACCTCGCTCCAGGGACCCGTAATCGCGGGAGCGGTCTGCAGACTGCCACCGCCTTCCCATTCCAATACGATCGCATTACCTGATCGCATGAGGCTCACATTGGCCGCGCCGCCACCACCACCACCGCCACTGGCAGCCCCACCAAGCAACAAGGCCCCGTAAGAAAATTCCATGTGTGGCGAACCTGCCCAGTTGAGCTGAGACTTGCGTCCAGCCCCATCATCATCGTTGAGGGCTATGTTGAAGCCCAGGCGATCGCCTTCGGAAACGCCCAACAAGGCTGCCTTACTGAACTTGAATTCCATCTGGTAGCCGCCATCAGCCGCAGTGGTCGCAGCAAACCAGTCTGCATTTTCACCCCATGTCGGATTATTAGCCTCGTTGTCACGACGAGCACCATTGGGGGTCAACACAAACTGACCTTCAAATTGTGCGGTATCATCGCGAGTGGCGTCATTGCTGTCATCCGCATCAAAAAACACCTCGATGCTGTCATCTACCCAGGTCTGACCGTCTTCGGATCCAGCCTCAGCGGTATCGGTGGAAATGACATCATCCTGAGCAATCACGGCCACATAAATCGAATCCTCATCATGCACCACCCATCCGGTCAGACTGTGGTCTCCCTCCTCCCACTCATCATTGCCAACACCGATGTGGTAGGAACCGGTGTGTCCATTGAGCACAATAGGAAGGGCTCCTTCGTATTCATCGGCATGGACCACCCCGTCCAGGGTCGGGCTTGCAGTCTTCGGAGCGGTGTAGGTTCGTTCTCCAATGAACAGGTTACCGTAGGTTGACTCCGTATGAGGCGTACCCACCCAGGTCAGCTGGCGCTTGGAGATCTCGTCATCGTCATTAACCCCCACGGTGAAACCGATGACCTGACCAGGTTGGGGGTTGCCAATAGCATCAAGGGAAATGCGAAATTCGGCCACATAACCATTATCGGTAAGATCGGTCCGAGCATACCAATCGGCATTGTCACCAAAGGAGGGATCCCCTGCCTCCTTATCACGCCTGGCGTTGTTGGTGGTGATGACAAACTGTCCACCCGTATCCACAATCTCAGGAATCCCGGCCGTGTTGCGCTCCTCAAAATTACTGTTGTCGCCATCAATGAAGATTTCCACACTGTCATCTTCCCAGGTGGACCCGTCCTCGGAGTTGGCCTCAGCAGTATCGTTCACCACCCAATCATCGGTCACCTCGACCGCCACATAGAGATCATTTTCAAACACACCAGCATACATGTTGAATTGAATGTCGGTCTCGTCCCAGATCTCATCAGGGGTCCCATCGCCGAACCCACCACCACGGAGCAAATCATCCAGGGCTTCATCATAGCGAACACTCCAGAAATTTTGGGCAGCCCCACCGGCAAAAGCCCAGCCTTCTGCCGGATCCAGCACCCCATCAATGACCGGGGCCTGCGGTAGAGGTAAGGCCATTTGGGTTTTCGTAGGATCAAGGCTCAGATCAGGGCTTTGATCGATGGTTGGCCCACCTCCACCCTGGTTGCCGCTTCCATTGTCGCCCCCTTGATTACCCCCTCCTGTATCGGTGCTTAGGGCCGCAAAAATAATCTCCCCTGTTCCGCCATGGGCGAGACGACCAGCTGCATCAATGACCCGATCAAAATGACCCTCATAGACGCGGTCGGCAATCTCTTGATCCGTGTACCAATCGGCTTCTTCAGCATTCCAGCCCTTGAGGCGGGCCCGGTTGGCCCAGAAATACTGGAGCTCAAGATCTTGAGAGCGGATCCCGGACCCATTGGCACCCGGCCCAGTCTTATCGTCATCATCCACACCAATGTTAAAGCCCATGCGATAGCCGTCCTGTAATTTGTTACCAACCTCAGGATCCTCAAAAAGTCGCTTGTGAAAACGCACCTCTAGTTGCCAGCCACCATTGCCTTGCTGTCCGACTGCCCAAACATCTTCTCCATCACCGTAGGTAAAATCCACAGCCGTACTCCAACGGCCCTCTCCGCGCCCTCCAGCTTCTTCATCCCAAACTGAGAATTTCCCCTCATAGCTGAAATAGGAATGACCCCCATAGGGGTCATTGGAATTATCCGTATTATTGTCATAACGATCATTGAGCGCATCGACGACGATTTCGATGGAATCGTCTTTCCATAGCTGCGGGTTTGGATCATCAGAATTCAGGATGTCATCCTTAACCTCCGTAGCGACATAGAAGTAGTCCTGATCATGAGCCAACCAGAAGGTGAAGCTTGAGTCATTGACATCGGTCCAGTCGCGATCACCTGGAAAGTTCAAGATCCAGGCATTCTCACCCGGAATCACGGGCACCCCCTCGAAACCACCGTATTCACTTGAACTGGGCTTACCATCTAGAATGATGGATCCATTCGGCACCATGGGAACGGTCAGCGTGGTACGGTCAATATCAGACCAAGGTCCTTCGGAGGTCACATCAAAGTCCAAAACTTGAGCCTCACAAAATGGAAGACAGACTGAGGTGAGAACGCTAGACAAGAGCACAGCCCTACCAGCGATAGGTCCTAGGGGAATCATGAGAGACACATAACGACTTAGGTCAAACAGGGCAAGCTTTTTGAACAACAAGAAAAGCCTTAGGCAAGCCATGCTCTCAACTTATCAGCGCTGCCGAACTGTCTTCCACCCATGCTTAGTGGGGCGCCGCACCGCATCGCCCAGTTGGTTGTTCAACCCAAAAAGCTCACCCACCAACAGTAAGCCAAAGCGGGACAAGACTTTCTCATGATCGTGATCAAGGGTGACTGCTCACCAGTTTTGAGCCTTGGCTTCTGACTGGCAAGCCCGATTCATTGAACTTGAGGTGCCTGCGCCACATCGATGCAGGATCCCATGTTAAAACATTCAAAATCTGGAAAACGCAGCTCAAAGCAATGGGTGGAACATGAGAGTTACCCAGGCTTGCAAAGAAGGTGTGCTAGCAAAATGTTGGAGGTGACACCCGATATTCAACATCGAAGCAACCCATTAGGAATGGATGATACTCAAAAAATAAATGGTACGCGAGAGAGGACTTGAACCTCCACGTCCTAGGACACCAGAACCTAAATCTGGCGCGTCTGCCAATTCCGCCACTCGCGCACGTGTTGGAGAACATAATAGGCAGCTCCCTGCTTGGCAAGACTGAGCTTTGAAGAGCTTTCCCCAGCTAGGGCTTTACCTCAGGATTCATTGAGCCAGGGAGCCAGCCACTGACGGGTCTTCTCCACCGTTTGTCCCTTGCGCTGTGCGTAATCCTCAACCTGATCGTCCCCAAGCTTACCCACAGAAAAATACTTGGCATCTGGGTGTGAGAAATAAAGCCCACTCACGCTGGCTGCTGGCCACATGGCGCAGCTCTCAGTCAATTTAATTCCCGTCTTGGCTTCGACATCAAGCAGGTCCCATATCATCGGCTTCTGGGTGTGATCAGGGCATGCAGGGTAGCCCGGCGCAGGGCGAATGCCGCGATAGCGCTCACGGATGAGTTCATCGTTGTTGAAAGCCTCATCCTTCCCATACCCCCAATCCTTGCGAGCCTGCTGGTGCAAATACTCGGCAAAAGCCTCAGCGAGGCGATCGGCGAGGGCTTTGGTCATAATCGAACCATAGTCATCGTGATCTGCCTCAAAGGTAGCGGCCCATTCATCGCACCCATGCCCGGTTGTGACGGCAAAAAAACCAAGATAATCCTTCAAGCCGGAATCCTCCGGTGCGACAAAGTCAGCCAACGCATGGTGGTGCTTACCCGCTGGCTTGGGATTTTGCTGGCGAAGCGTAGGGAGAACTTTGATGACCTCCGAGCGAGACTCATCGCTGTAAATCAAGATATCGTCTCCTTTGGTGGCAGCCGGAAAGAATCCATAGACCGCACGCGCCGTGAGCTTGGCTCCATCGATCATTTTTTTCAGATGGGTCTGGGCATCAGCGAAAAGTTCCGAGGCTCTGGCACCCACCACCTCATCCTCAAGGATGGCAGGGTAGCGTCCTCGCATTTCCCAGGCATGGAAGAAAGGGGACCAGTCTATGTATGCCACCAGTTTATCAAGAGGAAAGGGATCAAGCGTTTTGAGTCCAGTAAACACTGGCACAGGTGGCGTGTAGGCAGACCAGTTCACAGGTGTGGCATTGTCCCTGGCCTCTCTGAGTGAGAGGAGTTTTTTGGCTCCTCGCTGCTCATGTGCCTCCCTAAGAGATGTCTGTTCCTCCTTGACCTTGGCAAGGAAGACTTTGCTTCTTTCCTCATCCATGAGGTCTCGAACCACGGTCACAGCCCTGGAAGCGTCGAGTACGTGCAACACGGGCTGATGGTAATGCGGGGCAATCTTAACGGCTGTGTGCGCCTTGCTCGTGGTGGCTCCCCCTATCAACAGGGGCAGATCCATGCCGCGGCGATCCATCTCTTTGGCCACATGCACCATCTCGTCCAGCGAAGGGGTAATGAGGCCACTGAGTCCAATCATGTCAGCTCCAAATTCAACAGCCTTCTGTAGGATCTTATCGGCAGGCACCATCACTCCCATATCCTCCACAATGTAGCCGTTGCAGCTGAGCACAACGCCCACGATGTTCTTACCGATATCATGGACATCACCCTTGACCGTTGCCATCAACACGCGACCAGCTTCCTTCTGCGGACTCTTGGCTTTTTCAGCTTCCAGGTAGGGTAGTAGGTAGGCCACGGCTTTTTTCATCACGCGCGCACTCTTGACCACCTGAGGCAGGAACATCTTTCCTTCACCAAACAGGTCACCCACGATGTTCATACCGTCCATCAGCGGGCCTTCGATCACCGACAAAGGCTTGTGATATTTGGCCAAAGCCTCGGCGGTGTCGGCTTCAATGTGATCCACCAGCCCCTTGATCAGGCCATGGGCAAGTCGCTCCTCGACGCTTCCCTCACGCCACTGGGCTTTTTCGGCTTCGGTTTTTTTCTCACCCTTGACTGTTTGCGCAAATTGAATGAGTCGCTCGGTTGCATCAGATCGGCGATTGAGCAGTACATCTTCGACCTGCTCCAGCAAATCCTTGGGGATTTCCTCGTAAATCGCCAGTTGGCCCGCATTGACAATGCCCATGTCCAGACCCGCCTTGACCGCGTGGTACAGGAAAGCAGCGTGCATGGCCTCCCTGACCGGGTTGTTGCCCCTGAAAGAGAAGGATATGTTGCTTATTCCCCCACTGACTTTGGCTCCTGGGAGGTTTTGTTTGATCCAGCGCGTGGCCTCGATGAAGGCCACGGCGAAGTCATTGTGCTCCTCCATCCCGGTCGCCACTGTCAACACGTTAGGATCGAAGATGATATCCTCGGGCGGAAAACCTATTTGTTCAGTCAGTAAGCGATAGGACCTTTGGCATACCTCAATCTTACGCTCCAGCGAATCAGCCTGGCCTTTTTCATCGAATGCCATCACCACCACAGCCGCGCCGTAGCGACGAACCAGCCTTGCCTGCTCAAGGAACAGCTTCTCTCCCTCCTTCAGGCTGATTGAATTGACCACGCCCTTGCCCTGAACACACTGGAGCCCAGCCTCAAGCACCGACCATTTCGAGCTATCGATCATGATGGGCACTCGGGCAATATCTGACTCAGCAGCCACCAAATTGAGAAAGGTGCGCATGCATGCTTCAGAATCAAGCATGCCCTCATCCATGTTCACATCGATGATTTGCGCCCCATTTTCCACTTGTTGTCGGGCAACTGAAAGGGCCTCCTCAAATGCCTCTTCCCTGATCAGCTTCGCAAAGCGGGGGGAACCGGCCACATTGGTGCGCTCACCCACATTGACGAAATTGGTGGCACGATTCACGGTGAGCGCATCCAGGCCACTCAAGCGCATGTGCGGCTCAATGGTTGGGATGGAGCGGGGAGGCACAGGCTCAATAGCCTGGCGCAATGCCTTGATATGATCTGGGGTGGTACCGCAACAACCCCCAACCAGATTCAACCAGCCCGCTGAAGCCCATTCCCTGATCTTGGGCGCAAAACTTACAGGTGTTTCGGGAAATCCCGTCGGCAACAGTGGATCAGGGAGTCCAGCGTTGGGGTAGACACTGACCGCCACCGGAGCCAGTCTGGCGAGCTCCTGAATCAAAGGTCTCATCTCCTCTGGCCCAAGAGCGCAATTCATACCCACACTCAACAAAGGCACGTGGGAAATCGAATTCCAGAAGGCCTCCACAGTCTGGCCGGTCATACCTCGGTCGCTGCCTGCCTGAATGAAAGTGACCGAAGCCATCACTGGGATGCCAAATCCCAGGTCCTCAATCAGTTTCTCAATGGCAAAAAAAGCAGCCTTGGCGTTGAGTGTGTCAAAAATAGTTTCAACGATGAGGAGATCCACCCCACCCATAACCAAGCCTTTGGCTTGCTCGTAATAGGCGTCCACCAGCTCAGAGTAGGTGATATCTCGAGCCGCTGGATTATGATTGTCGGTGGCCACTGAGGCAGTCTTGGTCGTCGGACCTATCGCTCCAGCCACCCAGACATCCGTCCCCGGATGACGCTGCATGTGGGTGTCAGCCGCCTCGCGAGCTACCCGCCCACCTGCCTCGGCCAGCTCAGCAGCCAAAGGCACCATGTCATAATCGGCCAAGGAGACCGACTGAGCGTTGAAGGTGTTGGTCTCAATGATATCGGCTCCAGCTTCAAGGTAGGCCAGGTGGATATCCCGAATCACGTCGGGGCGGGTCAGATTGAGCAGGTCGTTATTCCCTTTGAGATCTTTGCCCCATTCGGCAAAACGCTCTCCCCTGAAGTCAGATTCTTCCAACTTGCGCAGCTGGATCATGGTGCCCATGGCACCATCTAGGAAGACAATGCGCTCCTTGAGCCTAGCCCTAAGTGACTGTTCTTGGCGCTGGATGCGGGTTTGTATGGCGGACAAGGAATCCATTGAAAGAGTATTTAGGTGGATGCGATCGTTTGTTCAATGATAAAATCATCATATCTGGATATGATGATATGTTTACGCAGCAATCGAACCCCGGGTTGACATTTATGTGGCTTTGACCAACTCTCCCAAGAGCACTTTCGCCAATAATCAAACGTATCATGGAACGTTGTATGGAAATTTGGAGGTCCTCTCTGAGAGCCGTCATCACCGCCAGCCTGGCATTGGGGTTGGTAGCCTGCGGCCCATCCGAAACAAGGGTTCAACAGGGTAATCGCACCCAGGTGCTGCACCTAGCCAATGGCACCGAGCCAGAAAGCATTGACCCGCACATTGTTACAGGAGTTCCTGAACACAATGTCATCACGGCACTGACCGAGGGGCTGGTCACTGAGGATCCCACTGACTTGCATCCGGTACCTGGCATGGCAGAAAGCTGGTCAATCAGCGAGGATGGCACGGTTTACACATTTGAGCTTCGCCAGGAAGCAAAATGGACCAACGGGGATCCTGTGACTGCTCAGGATTTTGTCAGTTCATTCCAACGCATCCTGACTCCCGAATTGGCCAGCGAATACGCCTACATGCTATTTTTAATGGAGAATGCAGAGGCCTACAATCAGGGAACCCTGAAGGATTTCGAGCAAGTGGGAGCTAAAGCCTTGGCAGCAAAAAAACTGCAAATCACCCTATCCAACCCTGCTCCCTATTTCCTTTCCCTACTCAATCATTACACCTGGTACCCCGTCCATCTGGAAACAATCAAAAAGCACGGGGGGCTTTACGATCGAAGCAACCCATGGACCAAACCTGGCAACTTCGTCGGCAACGGCCCTTTCAAGTTGAAGGAGTGGCGCTTGAACGATGTGCTAGCAGTGGAAAAAAATCCGGATTACTGGGATGCTCAAACAGTCCGACTGCAGGCTATCCACTTTTACCCCATTGAGAGCGCTGAAACTCAAGATCGTGCTTTCAGAGCAGGCAGACTCCACAACACATATGAGATGATTCCCGCCAAGATCGAACAATATGAAGCGGAATCTCCGGAAATCCTTCGCAAGGACCCCTATCTAGGCTCTTATTTCTACCGCTACAATACCACCCAAGCACCCTTCGACGACGTGAGGGTCAGGCGCGCTTTGGCCATGGCTATCGATCGGGAATCCATCGTCAAGAACGTCTCGAGAGGAGGGCAGATTCCTGCCAACTACTTCACGCCTCCTAGCACGGCTGGCTACACGACGCGCGCTCGCATTCCTTCTGATGTGGAGGCGGCCAAGGCATTACTTGCCGAGGCCGGTTATCCCAATGGTGAGGGATTCCCCAAAGCATCTATCATTTTCAACACCTCTGAAAACCACCGCTCCATTGCCGCAGCCATCCAGGAAATGTGGCGTAAAAACCTCAACATCGAGGTGGAACTCAACAATCAGGAATGGAAGGTCTACTTGGATGCCCAACGCAACCTTCAATACAATATCAGTCGAGCTGGATGGATTGGTGATTACGTCGATCCCAATTCCTTCTTGGACATGTGGACTTCTTGGAGCCAACAAAACCAGACTGGTTGGGCCTCCCCTGAATATGATGAGCACATCCGTCAGGCAGGCTTGACCAGTGATCCAGCGGCGCGACTCGAACTCTTCCAGAAGGCGGAGGAGATCCTGATGGATCAGGCGCCTATCCTTCCCATCTACATTTACACTCGGGTTTACCTACTGAGCACCGCTGTCAAGGGATGGAACCCTACCATTCTCGACCACCACCCCTACAAACATCTCTATCTGGAAGCCGGCCCCTAGCCGGGCAAGTCACCTGAGCAGCCAGCAGAGGCAATCCAAAATACCTTTGAAATGATCCGTTTCATCCTCAGGCGCATCCTGGAAACGATCCCTGTGCTCTGGGCAGTGGCCACCCTCACTTTTTTCATGCTTCGGCTGGCTCCTGGTGGACCGTTTGATGATGAGCGACAAGTCAGCCCTGAGGTGCTGCGAACCCTCCAGGCACACTATGGTTTGGACAAACCCTTGATAGCCCAATACGGAGATTATTTGCTCAACTTGGTTCAAGGGGATCTGGGACCCTCCTTCAAGTATCCTGGCCGCACAGTGAACGAAATCATTCGAGACTCGTTCCCCAATTCCATGGAACTAGGGTTTTATTCGATGACTATCGCACTGGCCCTGGGCTTGACGCTCGGCATCCTGGCATCGCTGAAACCCAACTCCATGCTTGATTACCTTCCCTCAAGCATGGCGATGGTAGGCATCTGCCTCCCCACTTTTGTGCTAGGGCCCCTCTTAGTTCTTGTATTTGCGCTCAAACTACAGTGGTTCCCCTACCCCGGCTGGGATACACCCGCCACCAAGGTGCTCCCTTCGCTCACTCTGGGTGCCTATTATGCAGCCTACATTGCCCGTCTCACACGAGGTGGCATGCGAGAAATCTTAAGCCAGGACTTTATCCGAACCGCTCGTGCAAAGGGAGCCTCGGCAAGGGTGATTGTGTTGCGCCATGCCTTGCGCGGTGGCTTGCTACCGGTGGTGAGCTTCATGGGGCCTGCCTTTGCTGGGCTGGTAGCTGGTTCTTTTGTGATCGAGACTATCTTCAACGTCCCAGGGCTTGGGAAACATTTTGTCACCAGTGCCTTTAATCGTGATTACACCATGGTTTTGGGTCTGGTGCTCTTTTTCGCAACGTTGATTGTGGTCTTCAACACGCTGGTAGACATCCTTCAGGTGTGGCTCAACCCCAAGCTAAAACTCTCATGAGTCGCCCAGATCAAGCAACACCCCAGCCCTCGATATGGCCCGAATCGGCCCATTCCCTGGAAGAAGCCGAACAAGGTCATTCGCTCTGGCAGGATGCCTGGCACCGGCTTCGTAAGAATCGCATGGCCGTTTTCGGTGGCCTTTTCATCCTGGTCATGGGACTGGCCTCACTGGTGGGTCCGACTATGGTCACTCACGGCTATCAGGAGCAAAATTTGGAGCTGAGAGAATCGCCGCCCAGTGCGGAACATTGGCTTGGGACCGACAAACTGGGCCGTGATTTGCTGGCGCGGGTGCTTTATGGCGGACGCATCAGCCTGACTGTTGGTCTGGTAGCTACCGCGGTTTCCCTCACCATTGGATTGCTCTACGGCACTGTTTCGGGTTTTTGTGGAGGCAAGGTTGACGCGGTCATGATGAGGCTAGTCGACATACTCTATGCACTTCCCTTTACCATCTTTGTCATCCTGCTGATGGTCTTCTTTGGGCGGGACATCCGTTTGATGTTCCTGGCCATTGGTGCCGTGGAATGGTTGACCATGGCCCGCATCGTTCGCGGTCAGGTGCTTAGCCTGCGCAAGCAGGAGTTCATCGAGGCTTGTATCGCCTTGGGTTTACCCCTGCATCGGATCATCTTGCGTCACCTCGCTCCCAATGTGCTAGGTCCGGTCATTGTCTATTCAACCCTAACCATTCCGGCGGTCATGCTGCTGGAGGCTTTTCTCAGCTTTCTCGGTCTCGGGGTTCAGGAGCCCATGTGCAGCTGGGGATCCCTCATCAAGGAGGGAGCCGAAATCATGGAAGAGGCGCCATGGCTATTGATCTTTCCTGGGAGCCTCTTTGCGATGACTCTCTTCTCCTTGAACTTTCTAGGAGATGGGCTGCGTGATGCCTTGGATCCACGCGCTTCGAAAGATTGATCATGGCACTGCTCAAGCTCAGCGATCTCAAAACCTTCTTCCACACTCGGGCGGGAGTGGTTCGAGCCGTCAACGGCGTTTCCTTCTCAATCGAAAAAGGCGAAACCCTGGGCATCGTCGGGGAATCCGGTTCGGGCAAGTCCGTGGCCTGCTATTCTCTCATGGGGCTCATCCCGAAACCACCGGGAAAGATCGAATCGGGTCAGGCTCTTTTTGATGGGGAAGATCTCCTGCAAATGTCCGAAGCACAGCTCAACCGCATACGCGGTCGGCGCATCGCGATGATTTTCCAGGATCCGATGACCTCGTTGAATCCTTACCTGCGCATTGAGGATCAGCTCATCGAACCCCTGCTGCTTCATGGGCTGGCAGACAAGCATGGCGCCCGCAAAAAAGCTCTGGAAATGTTGGAAAAAGTCGGCATTCCAGGAGCTGCTCGACGCATACGCATGTATCCGCATGAATTCTCTGGCGGCATGCGCCAGCGGGTCATGATCGCCATGGCCCTGATCACCGAGCCTGATCTATTGATTGCTGATGAGCCGACCACAGCCCTGGATGTCACCGTCCAGGCCCAGATTCTTGAGCTGATTAAGTCCATGCAGCAGCAGCTCAACATGGCAGTCATTTTCATTTCTCATGACCTGGGAGTCGTGGCTGGATTCTGCGATCGCGTCAACGTGATGTATTCAGGGCAAATTGTGGAATCGGGTCACACAGATGCCATTTTCACTCACCCTAGCCACCCTTACAACCAGGCACTGCAGCGATCAATTCCTGCCCTACAGGCCAAGGGCCAGGAGCTTTTCACCATTGAAGGTCAACCTCCCGATCTGACCCGCCCTGTGAGCGGCTGCGCCTTCGCAGCACGTTGTGTGCACGCAAGTCATGCCTGCAGTCAAACCAGTCCACATCTGGAGTGTGTGGATGAAGGCCACTGGTCGGCATGCCTCAGAGTGCAGCAACACGAAATCACCCTCGCACCATGAGTATGCCCACACCTCCTTTTCTGAAAATTCGCGGGCTCAAAACCCATTTTCCTGTGGAAAAAGGACTCTTGGTGCGCAAGACCGTGGCCACAGTCAAAGCCGTCGATGGGATTGATTTGGACCTGAACCAGGGAGAAATCCTCGGATTAGTCGGCGAATCTGGCTGTGGCAAATCCACTTTGGGACGGACCATCCTTCAGCTCATTGAACCGACCCAAGGCAGTGTGCATCTCAACGGCCGGTGCCTGACAGAACTCAAAGGAAAAGCGCTGCGAGAATCACGGAAGGATTTCCAGATGATCTTCCAGGATCCCTATGCGTCGCTGAATCCGAGGATGACGGTCTACGATACCCTGGCAGAGGCTCTTCTCTCCCACCAATCCATCCCTAAAAGTGAACTCTCCCAGCGGGTGGGCCAGTGGATGAATCGAGTCGGCCTTTCGCCACGCTTCATCAAGAAATACCCACATGAATTTTCTGGAGGACAACGCCAACGTATCGCCATCGCGCGGGCACTGGTCGTCGAACCTAAATTATTGATAGCCGATGAAGCTGTCTCCGCTCTGGATGTCTCAATCCAAGCGCAAATCATCAACCTGTTGGCTCGCCTCTCCAAGGAAATGAATCTGACCATGATTTTCATTTCGCATGACTTGTCAGTCGTCAAGCACATCGCTGACCGGATTGCGGTGATGTATCTGGGAAAAATGGTGGAATTGGGCTCGGCAGAAAGTCTCTTTGACCATCCCCGCCACCCTTACACGCAAGCTCTGGTAAGTGCCGTCCCCATCCCAGATCCCTCTAGGGAACGCACCCGGCGACGCATGCTCTTACCTGGAGATCCTCCTTCACCGATGCATCCTCCTAGTGGCTGCAGCTTTCATCCACGCTGTCCCCACGCGGCAGATGCCTGCCAAGTTGCTTTCCCTGAATGGGTTCGGGAAGGAGACCGCTCCATCGCCTGCTCTCGACTGGAAGTCGTACCCTGACCGATTATTCCGCTTGGCGCCAGCCCAGCTCAGCCACGCGAATCCCATCCAGCTCTGGCTGCAAGGCGGCCAAATACATTTTGCCTTGGAAAGCCACTATTTCGGGAGCAGCAACCTCAAGATGCCCCACGAGACCGCCATCCTCATCCACTCCAAAATAGGCTGGATTCTCGGACCAAACCACAGAGGTTTGCTGCTGCCCAACCGCATAATTTTGGGTGTGAAACAAGTAGAAGGCTCCTTGATATGGGACTACAAAAGGGCATTCAAAGTGCCACCAACGATCCCCAGCTTGACCTCCTGTCATAATGAGAGTCGACGGTCCAAAGCGCTCCAAATCCTCTGAGGTGCGTAGCCAGATTCCATGACGACCTGCTGGATGAGCCGCATAGTAACAATGCCATAAATCCCCAACACGCAGTAACATAGGATCCCTGGCCATGGCGGTTGGCCCTTCACCAAAAAGCCCACTCATCCCGTGTGCGATGAGCTTTTTTTCAAATATTTTCCCATCTTTACTGATTGCCAGACAAATGTGCCGATAGTCCCCGTAATACATGCGATATTCCCCATCCTTAACAATCACATAAGGCGCCTGCATCCCACCAATAGTCTCACCAATGCGCCCATCACCGGTGAAGGTGATTCCCTTGGGTTCCCAGTCAGGGGCCAGAAGAGAATTCCCTTCCCAACGATGGAAGATGCGGGTCTTGCCTGGATGCCTCGTATTCCGGATGCAGGCCCAGCACTGCCATGACCCGTCGGCAGCCTGCCAAATGGCAAAATCAACTGGTTCCTGCTTCGGACTGGTCCAATCCCCAAGTTGAGGGTTGGAAGCAATCCGCCACCAAGGGGAGGCAATAAATGGGCGAAAACGCTCGGCTTGGCACACCCCATGAGCGAAGAGGAGGCACAGGATCCACCAGATACTTGGAGCCCAGGATCCTTGCCTCCTGATGGGAATCAAACCCAAAGCATCTATAAAGCCGAGAGCATTCATGGTTTAAAAACCGGCTATCCTTCCCCAGAAGTAGGATGGAGCCGTTGAGTCAGGGCGACAAAGGTATCCAGGCCTAGGGCCTGAGCTCGAATCATTGGATCCAGCTCGAGTTGCTGGCGTGCTGTCTCCAACAAATCGGCGTGCCAGCGTTGCTTGAGTAGTTTCCACATGACCTTGCGGCGCTGAGAAAAACCCAGTTTTACCAGTTGCACAAAAGTCCTGCATTGGTCTTCGGTAAGAAGAGGCGTGTGACGACGATGCAAGGCCAGGCATGAAGATTCGACATCAGGTTCGGGGAAAAAGCATCCGGCAGGAATACGAAAGCGCTGACCAATCCGATACCTGAGTTGTATCAACAAACTCATCACGCCATAGGTCTTGGAATCGGGTGTGGCCATCATGCGATCAATGACTTCTTGTTGTAGCGTGACGACCATATCCGATGGCCCCTTGGGTAAAAGTGCCAGTTCGATGACAATCGGCGAACCCACCGAATAAGGCAGATTGGATACCAGCTTCCATTGTGACCAATCTTGAGGACTTTGCCTCAACCACTTGAGGGCATCAGCATGGATCAGGGTCAGTGAGCTTTCAGCTTGGAATGTCTGCTCCA
>Ga0181592_10001884_pt1 | contig 17224 bp, 9 predicted proteins | sample 071ome_20_FD_133755 | JGI IMG/M metagenome (GOLD analysis project Ga0181592, IMG submission 133755) | Coastal salt marsh microbial communities from the Groves Creek Marsh, Skidaway Island, Georgia - 071412BT metaG (megahit assembly) | ecosystem: Environmental > Aquatic > Marine > Intertidal zone...
TAGAAGCTACTTACCCTGCAGCAATTATATTCTTTACTAAATTTGAAAAAATATTACGCGCTTTAAATGCGCAAGTAGCAAGACTACTAATTCCACTCAAAGCATTTGGTTCTGCAATGAAAGATATATTCCAAACTTTAATTGCTTCCATAAGAGGACAGTTTGCATCTTTAGCAGAACGTCCAATGTCAAGAAGAGAAGAGTTAGTTAGAAGACTTGCTAGACAAAGAGATAGAGTTACACAATCAGCTACTAGAGGTCCTGGTATTGCCGATGTAAGAGCTGAAGCTGCAAGAAATATTGCAAGAAGAGCACGTATTAGACAAATAAAGGAAAATAGAGCAGTTATTGAAGACGCTAAGCGTCAAATGAGAATTGACAAAATTCTTAATAGAAGAAGAAAGATGATACGTGATGCCAATTACTTTGAAAGTACTAAAGGCGATGGAACTCTCTTTGAAGCAAGTAGAAAATATCCTAGAGGAACACAAATACCATCAGCAGGTGGAGGTAGGTTACAAAAACTACGTTTTGACCCTGAAGCTGGAAATGTTTATGGAGCTGATAGGTTTGGAACTTATGGTCCTCAACCTCCTAATGCAATAATAAGAATGCAACAAAGAGTTAATAAAGCATATGCTGCATTGTCAGATGCAATTATGTTACAAACTGTAAAACTTTCTAATGTATTAAATGCTGCAGCAGCAAGAGTAGGAGCAGCATTCGTTAATCTAGGTGGTGCATTTGCTGGTATAGGATTTATTCTTAAAAACCTAAAGAGTTTAATACAATTCTCAAGAAGTAACTTCCAATTTGATTTTGCAAAAATGGGTAGGTCATTTATACAGAATATGGCTTTGCGTGCTCCTAAAGCATTACCTGCAGGAAGAGTGCCTAAAGCTTTACCTGCACCAAAACCTAGAATTCCAGTAACAGCACATGGTAAAAAACCATTTGGACAATTACCAGCTTCTACTGGAGCACAAGATGTTCTTAGAGTTGAACCATCACGAACTGCTGCAATGCGTGCAAATTTATTAGAAAAACAACGTTTAATTACTGAAAGATTAAATAAAGTTGAAGCTAGAGGAGCAGTTATTAAAAAAGTTAAAGCTGCTGCTGAAAAAGTTGAAACAAAAGTAAAAGCTGCAAATGTTGCAGTTACTGAAGCTGCCGATAAGGTTGAAAAGAAAACTTTAGCTAATAAATTTAAAGAATTTGCTGCTAGAAAAGCAAACGCTGCTGCTCTAAGAATAGAAGAAAGAGCTCAGGCTAAACTTAACAGAACAAAAGCTAAAGAAGCTTTACCTAAGTTAGGTGACCTTAAGAGACAACTAAGAGATTTACAAACTTCTGCTGGCCCAGTAAGTAGTAGAAGCGCTAATAAACAATTAGATGAGTTCCTTGATGGATTATATGGAAAAGGTAATAAGAGCTTTACTAGAGGTAGAAGAAAATTAATACTAAGAGGATTAGATTCTGAAGTAGCATCAATGGTAGAAAAATCTAGACAGTTAGCTTCTACTGGTGGATTTGAAACTATGAAATTCAGAGGTAAAGATGTTAAAGTTACAGCAGATTTAGCTAAGAATTTTGATAAAGCAACAGTATCTGGTGCAAGGTTTGTAGGAATATTTAAAGGCATATTAAAGTTTGGAGGTTGGGCTTTACTTATACTGCGTGCAATTGCTCCAGTAATAAAGATGATTGCTAGAGCAGGTGCAGAAGCAAAAGGATTAGAAGAATATAAAAACTCATTAAGAGAAATTACTAACGAATTCCAAGAGCTTCAAGCTAATACAATCAAGCTAGCTGAAGCTAGAAAACTTTTAGCAAAAGAACAAAATGTATTTTCACCTGATGGAAAAACTACAATTGCTGAGACTTTAGAAGAATATGTAAAAGAGCAAGAGAAAGCATTAGCTAAACAAAATAAAAATATTTCTGAGCAATTAGGTAAAGCATTTTTAGATGGAATGCTACTTGTTGAAAATCAAGTTGATGAAGGAGGATTAGCAAAAAGCTACTTCAAAATACTTGAAAAAGTAACTGGTGATACAGAACAACAAATAAAAGATAGAATAGCTGTCCCAGTTGGAGAAGCTATTAGAGGCATATTTGAAATGGGTGAAATACCTACATTCCAAAATATATTTGATGAATTACTCTTCTCTGAAGATATTGATGGAACTTATTTATCATCTTACTTTAAAGGTACAAGTAGAGAAATAATTGATGCAATGATTGGAGATGATAATCCATTTAGTGTATTCCAAGACTTATATACAGAAGCAATGGCAGATATGGATTTGAACGAATTTGGACTTGCTTCTGCCGATATAGGTACAGGACTCTTTAATATATTAGATAAATACACTGCATATACACAAGTAAAAGGTGATGAACTAGCTGCAAGAATAGGAAAAGGTAATTTATTCCAAGGATTTACTGAAAGTATGATATCAAGTATTGGTGGTTCAGATTTGCTTGAGCATGAGTTAAATCAAGTATTTACAAGTTTAGCAGAAGCATTCAGAGTAAAAATGCCAGATGCTACTGACACTGAAGTTGGTAAGGCAATATTAGACTTCTTAGTTTTCATGGAAACATTTAACAATCTTGCTGGTAAGAGTATTTCTGATATTGCAGATACATTAGAAATGCTACCTGAAGACTCTGATGCAATGGGTGCATTGAGAGATATGTTAGAAATTTATTTAGACGAAATGACAACTGCAGGTTATTTAACTGAAAGAGAAGTTTTAGCAGCTAGCGGTAGTACAACTAAGATGTTACAGCTTTACAAGAATGCTCAATTAGCAATATCTAATGAAATAACAGACGCTAACAAAAAGATGCAAGACGAATTTGGCATAACAGCCGAAATGTCATTAAGACTTGCAATTAAAGCTAAAGAGGCTTTCAAACAAATAAGAGAAGCTGCTACTGCACTAGGAAAACCATTAGAAGACGCAGAATTAACAGATGTATCATTCGGTAAACTTTTAAATAATTTACAAGATAACAGAAAAGCTATAGAAGCGTATGAAAAAGATATTGCACAATTAAGAGCAAAAGGATTTGAATTTACAGCAGATAGATTGCTACAAATGGGTCTAGGTGGTAGAGATATAGCGGCTAGAGCTTTAGAAGACCCAATGGCTGCACAGGCTTTAGAGTTTGAATTAATTAAAACTGCTCCTGCAACTGCTTCTGATGTAGGTGTTAAGTCTCCATTAATGGATGATGCCTATATGGACCAAATGAACAACATGGGTATTCAGATAACAGAAAGCTTTGTAAAGGGTATAGAAGATGGATTCCCAATTATAAGACAAATGTTTGGAGAAATGGGTGAAGAGGTTGTAGCCGCACTTAAAGAAGCACTTGGATTCGGTTCACCATCTAAAGTTATGATTCAGTTTGGTAACTGGACAAGTGGTGGATTTGCACAAGGTATAAAAGAAGGAATACCAAAAACTGAATTAGCTATGCAGGATATGGCTAAAAATAGTGCGGAAGCATTTAGAGCAATACTAGGAATTAATTCAAACTCTAAATTATTTACACAATACGGACAAAATGTAGCAAATGGTTTTGTAGATGGTTTAAGAGGAGCTTTTGGGTCAGCTGGTGGAGTAAATGCAGCATTTGATGACTTTGCAGAATTAATAAAAAGATTCGGTGGAAACGTAGAAGCATTTTCAGCATTTATAGCCTCTACTTATGGTGAAGGAAATTTCCAAACATTCCTTGAAGCATTTATGGCTGGTGTATCTTCTAAAGCACAACAATACACATCTGACCAACAAAAAGCTTTCCAGATGGTAACTCAATTAACAGGAGCTGAAAGAGCTAGAAACTCTGCTTTATTAAATGTAATGCAATCTAAAGCAGCTTACGCAAAACAATTAAGAGACGAAGCTTCATTACAAGATAGAATTGGAGATACTTTAGAGAGGTTAAATAAATTAGAACAAGAAGGAAAAGCAGGTAACGTAACTGTTAAAGAACGTATTGGAATATTACAAAAACTACTTTCTTTAAGAGAGATGGAAAAGAGAGCTGCTGGTGAATATACTGCAAAAGAAGCTCTCGCGATACAGGATAAAGAACAAGAGGTTAATACTCTTGCAAGAATGTACGATAAAGGTGTCATAAGTGCATTAGAGTTCCAAGCTGCACAAGAAGAACTTTCTGAAATGAAAGGTGAATTTAAAACACAAGAAGATAAAGAGTTGTTTTTCTTACAACTAGCTGATGCTCAAACAGAATATGAAGATGCACAAGCTGCTGCTTTAAAAATAGACCAAGAGCTTGTATCTACAAGAGAAGAATATTTTGCATTACTAGATGAACAAGAGCAAATGACTCTAAGAGTAAAAACAGCACAAGATAAATATTCAGCAGCTACTGAAGGTGCAGTAGAAGCTGATTTAGCACTAGTATCTGCAATATATTATTTTGAAGAGAATATTGGTCCTCATATAGATACACTTTCTACTTTAGCTGATTCATATGGAGCTATCACATCAGAGGTAGATGGATTAATTGAAGCATTAGAAAAATATCAAGAAGGAAGTATTGATAGCATATTTGGACCTGGTGGTGCTGAGATAACAAAACCATCTATATATGATGAAAACAAAAATAAAGCTATCGAAGAAGAATTCAATGAATATGTATCAGATGTTAATACAGCTCAAATGGGCGATAAAATGAGTTACCAACAAGCTATGGATACATTTAGAGGTTCTTTTGAAGAAGCAGGACTATTAGATGAATATAAGAAATTTATATACAATCCACTTTTATCTCCAATTTATAAACAAGGAACTGCTCTTAATATGGAATCTAATAGATTAAAAGAAGAAGAGCAATTCATGACTAATGCTGATTTAAGGAATATAAAAAATATTGTTGATGCATTTAACAATCTTGGTCTACAGAGAATCAATAGAGAAGAGTCTGGAACTACAATACTAAAACAATTTATTGAATCATTAGGTCTTAACTTAACTAGAAAGTCTGATGGTTCTGGATACACCTTCTTTGATAAAAACTTAAAATCTGTAGAAGATAAATTAGGAATATCACTAGGAAAATTTTTAGAAAACTTTGGAGATACTTTTACTGGAATTACAAAACAATCTGCAGACCAGATATCTTCTTCTGCAAATAATCAAGCATACATTGAAAAAGTATTAAGTGGCTCACCAGTACATCAAGAAATGGATGCTGGTGTAGAAGTAGCTAATGATAATGGAACAATATATGTTCCACCAGGTTCTGCTTACCCTGCAGTATATATAAATTCAGCTGGTGAAGAAAGAATTGTAACAAATGATGCTGCAAGACAAGCTGCACTTAGAGCTGGATATAGAGATACTGGAAGAAGACCTTCTGGATATGCTACTTCTCAAGGAATGATGGGGCTAAGAACAAAAGGTTATAAAATGGGTGGAAGAATTCCAGATATGTCACATATTAAACCTAAAAAATATGCAATGGGTGGTAGAACTCAAGACCACATGATGAAGCGAGCTCTTGTTGGAGAATATGGCCCAGAAGAAGTAAGATTTGTTCCAGGTTCAGGTTTCTTAGTAAAACCACTTACAACAGGTGGTAGGGGTAATAACACCATAGTTCAAAATTTATCTGTTAATGTTACTGGTATACCAGTAGATAATGCTTCTGCTAGAAAAGCAGCAATTCAAATCAAAAAAGCATTACAAAGATTAGATAGAGAAGGTAACGCTGGTGGAGGTATAAGGAACGTATAATGCATCAAATACATTTAGGAAGAATTAGTTTTACATCTCCAGGAACACTACAACTTAGTGCGGGACCTGATGGAAAAAGTTTGTCTATCAGTGGTAAATTTGGTGGTGTTGAACATACTATTGACCATATAAAATACTTAAGAGATGAGCTTCAATCAATGTCAACTATGGATGAACATGTTCCTTTTAGATACGATGGTGATAGTACATTAAATGGATATGTTAAAGTAGTTAGTTCTAGTGTGGATATACAAAAATATTTACAAGGTGGAATTAGCTATGATATTAATTTAGAATACATAGGTAAAGTAGGTGATGTACAATTTGAATCAAGACTTACTGGAGCTTTATTAGAAAACGATTTTATAACTACAGCAACAAATCAACAATTTCATGCTGCACCAGGAAATAACTTTGCTTTTATACACAATGCATTACCAGGTAGAAATTTAAGAGTTGCAAGAGATTTAACAAGTAGTACAGCATCTGATACAACAAATTTATATATAAATCAATCAAGTATATTGAGAAATAATAACTCTATATATAATTTGGATATTAGTGATTACTACAAAGGATGTTGTCAAATAAGAATGGGAGAACATATGGAAAAATCTTCTCCAGGAGCTTCTGATATAGTAGTTCAAAGTATCAAATGTGGTAAATACGCTGGAGACTGGTCTGTAGGAGATACATTAGTTCTTGATAATGGAATTATAAAAATGGTTTTAGGAACAAGTACTGCTACTTCCAGTTTTAATACTTTTATATGGGATGTAAATCAATATGCTACAGAACTAGAATGGGTATTTTCCGAAGGAGACCCAGCCTCATCATCTGACCAACATGGTGAATTATTCTTAGGTTGGCACAGAGTACAAATACTCGTTAATAGACCAGAATTAGTTGTAGTTAGATGTACTACTTATAAAGATAGTGATACAAGAGGTAAAAGACTTGTGGTAGACTTTTCATTAAGAAGAGGAGCACATCACATAGGAGTAATAACAAATTACTACACTGCTGGTACAAAAATAAATATTGCTTTAGAGTCAGCTCCATCAACTGCTCCAGATGTAACAAATATATTAAATGGTTTTATTAAAGATGGTTCTTCTTCTCCAGAAGATGGAAATTATTGGATTCTAGGTGGGTTAAAAATTTTAGATTCAGATACATCTATAACAGACAGAGGCATGTTGAGAAACAATGCTAATGGTTCTGTTTTTGGTTTTATGGTTGGATATGAATTAATTGACCCAAATACAAATGCTGCTTTATCTCACAATACTGCTAGTAATGTATACAAACAATATGTTGACAATATAAATGAATTTCAAAAAATGGTGAAAGCATAATGCCTATTACAGAAAAATTAATGTCACAAGGTCAAGTAATAGTAACTTTAGATTTATCTTTGGTGCCAAATTATATTTTGAATTCTATACAGCCATGGGACCAAATTGTAATAACAGACTCAGAAATGGAAGCAGCAGAGTGGATAGATAGTGTAATGTTACCTTCATCAGAATATGTAGGTGTAATACAGTCTTTATCTATTGAGCCAGAAACAGCAGAAATTGAAGGAGTTGGTATATCTGTTTACCTTGGAGATTCTGATAATAAAGGATTAGGTGTAAGTGAAATACAAAACGATGGTTCATCTTCTAGAGTCTATGAAGATAATACATTAGAATACGTAATTAATAATAATAATGGACAACCTTATGGATTGCTTAGAAATAATGACAGCGGAAGATTAAGAAGTGTTTGGCCTGGAACTATAACTGAAAAAACTATTCAAGATACCGACTTACTTTTAAATTTTGAAGGCACAGATGGTGATACAGACTATGACGATGAGACCGATTTAGAACATAACTTAGAATTTTACGACACAGCAAAAATATCAGACGACCAAGCAAAATTTGGTAATACAAGTTTATATTTAGATGGTGATGGTTATGTATTAGTTGACTATCACCCAGGATTTCATCCTGCAAAAAATGACTTTACAATAGAGTGGTGGGAGTACAGGTTACAACCGTGATAGTATGCCTCAATTTGATTTAGAAAACGCTGAAGTAAGTTCAAGCTTTGTTGATAGATTAATACTTAATGAAGCTATCGTTCCTTTTGTATATTGGGATTTAAAAAATGCAGGTCAAACTGTTCTTAAAAGTGGAGCAGCTCCTGACCCAAATATAAGTAAGTTTCAACAAAGTGGTACTGGAATGACTGGTGCTGGATATTGGTCCAAATGCCCTGTTGACCCAAATAGACATGTTATGGACTTATTAAAAAACACTACTCCTACTTTTGGTATAGGAAATACATTAGATGCTTTTATAAAACCAGGTACTACGTCACCATGGCCTAAGAATGCTGCGGGTCTTAAGTTCACTAATGATAACCATAGATTAAATCTTTATGACGTTTTACATGACGAAGATAAAGGTATAGCTGTAATAATAAATGGAACTTGGTACAACATATACTTTCCAATAGAACATGATTTATCATACGCTACTAATAGTACAGGCGGAGGCTGGATAGATACTAACCAAAGTGGTACAGATGATGATGGAGTTGGTAACACAGGTGTAGTACAAAACAATGAACCAATACCTATAAGATATACTGGAGATGGAAGTTCAGTAACCAGAAGTGATGGGATAACTATAATAAAAGCTAGACCATCTTATGCTCTTTTAAAACAATTAGTAGCAACTCCTGTAACAGTCAAGTATGCTGTTGGAGTTAAAGAAGCTTTTTACAGATGGGATAAAACAGGTTCTGTATGGGTTAAAGAATTAGATTCCAATGGTAACACCATATTAGAAGCTGATTGTTTTCCTTATGACACAACAATAGCTCAAGAACATTTTGATATGATGGTTGATATAGCTTGGCATAAAGGAACTGGAGGTTTTAAACATTCATGGTTTGTACAAGTTTATAAATATGATGATACAGAAGATACATTAAGAGATGGTAGTCAGATAACTTCTGCTTCTGATTTGGAGGAATACAAGGATGCTGCTTATGCAATGGGATTTTTTGGTGTAGTTTATGACAAAGATACAAATAAATATTATTTTAAACAATGGGCTGTAGATAGATACAGGAAACATATTCAAACTTTACTAAGAGGAAGTCATTTTAGTGGAAACTTATCTACAATGACTCCTCAGTTTGGAGTTGACCCAAATCCAATTGCTGATAGTAGGAACTGGTATCAAGGACATGACATAAATAAAAACTGGTTTTACGCACCTGATGCGTGGTATGGTGGATATTTTACTGCCCCAGGTGGTGTAAACGGCTGGAGTGTAAGAGGTGGTAGTGCAGCACAAGGTGGTGTTAGTAACCCATCTAATATTACAAACTCGGCAATTGACCCAAATACTATTACTGAATCAGCAGATAATTCACCAATAACTATAGAAAATTTAATAGAAAATTTAGAAACCTTACCATTACCTTCTACAGATTTTTGGCAAGGTAAAAACTCTACAGGAGCAAATGTCGACTATTCAGATTATTATTCAGGAGCTCGTTCTATATTTGATTCAGATGCTGGAACTGTTGATTACTGGAGTACTGACCCAAACTTTCAAGCTTATTATTCTAAATATTGGCAAGATGGTTCATCATGGTTTCATGGAACTACTGCTTATTCAAAACCTAGAGCTAAAACTAAATGGGGTGCTGTATTAGCATCTACGCAACATAATTCACTTCCTTCTTTTATGATTGGACTTAATGAAAATGGTCAAGGAACATCTAAAGTCTATATGAGGTCAGTAACGTCAACTAGCAAGGTTTTAAGTGGTGTAGCTACTGATGATTGCTTTGACATAGCTAATGGAAAATCTTTAGGAACAATTGACTATGGTCAATGGAATCACTTTGCTATTACAAGAGAAGGAAACAACTTTTACACATTTAAAAATGGAACTATGGTAGATAGTTGGAGAAGCGACAAAACAATTAAAATACCACAACCTGATACAAAATTATGGTTATCTACTGGATTAAATTTATCAATTGGTTTATCACAAAATGCAGACCACTTTTATGGATATTTAGATGGTTTAAGAATTACTAAAGGAACTGCTAAACATCAAACAGATGCTAGCACAGGAATAGTAACCTACAGTGTTCCAACTAGCGCACCAGAAACAGAAGATGCACAAACTAGTTATAGTGGAACTCATTATTTGGAAACAGTGTTAACTGCTTTAAATAGAATTGCAACACAACTAGATATTGAATGGAAAGTAAGAATAGGTACAACAGCAGATGATACAGATAGGCCAATACCTTCAGGAACTAACGTTGGAAAAGTTTTATTAGATATCGGACCTAGAACAAGTCTTTTTGTTGGTCATGGTGTAAATGAATATGCAGAAACTATTGTTGTTAGGGGAACTTCTGGTGAAGACCCTACAATAACAGGTATAGACCCATCAAGTATTAAATCATCTTTTGATGCTAGAGAATATGTTTCTACAGTAGAGTATCTTGAAACAATAGGTGGACAAAACTTTGATACATTAGATGTTACTGATGATGCAATACCTTACCGCGACATAAACGGCAATTTACTTGAAAGAGTTGTTTATGCTTCAGAACCTCAACATCCACATATATCTAAAGAAGAAAGAGCTAGAGCTTTCTTAAAAGAACTTAAGAGAGTTAAAAGGTCAATAGATTTAGATTTGGATTATTACGATATTCAAGGTGATTTTGAAGTTGGAGATAATATATTTATTTACGACCCTGAGCTAGGTTTTGAAGATAATGAAGCTAAGAGAATTGAAGATGGAAGAACAGCTTTATTCGAAGTTGCTTATCAAGGCGAATATATAAATCCAGAAAAAATAAGAGTTACCTCAATTACACATCCTATTAAATCAGGTATGGGTATTTATTTAAGAAGACTAAGAACCCCATCTTCTCAAGAAGTAGAATATATAGATTTGACACCATATGTACAATTTGAATCTGGTGGTGCAAGGCTTGAAGTTGGAGACCTTCCACTTAAATTAGGTGATGACTTAAGATTTTCTCCTACAGTAACTGGTATTACAGCAGGTTCTAAAGTAACATTTCCTGGAAAAGTTAGAGACCCAGATAATACATCTACTAATGGTATTAATTTAACATCTGGATTTATTCAAGATGCTTTAGGTGCTCAACAAGCAATAATAAAAATAGAATGGATTGTACCTTTAAATGAAGACGGCTCAATAATACAAAATGGTTCTCATTACAATATTAGATATAGAAAAACAGGAACTACTGACCCTTATACCGAAAGCGCAGTAACTTGGGGTCAAGAAACTTATACAATAGAAGGATTAGCTTTAGATACAAACTATGAAGTAGGGGTTCAACCAGTAAACTCTAATGGAGCAACAGGAGATTACGTAACTGATTACATAACAACTGCCGTAGATACAGTAGCTCCACTTAAACCAGACCAAGCCGTAACAATAGCTCCTGGTGCAACACGTGTGCAAATAATACACAATTTAGGAGCAGCGGAAGATACAAATAGAAATCCTGTTTCTAATGTTGTTGATTTTACACTCCAAAATGATATTGACCATTTAAATGTTTATTACTCACAATCATCAGGTTTTTCTATATCTGGTATGACACCTAAAGGACAAATACCTGTAACTGCTTCACATTTAAGAAATGAAATACCTGCTATAGGTGAAGTACAAGTAGCTAATGGTGAAAATTATTACTGGAGATTTACTGTAGTTGACAAAGCTGGAAATGAGTCAGACCCTTCTGAAGAACAAGAAGCTAGAGGTAATTTAGTAGAAACACAAAATATAGGAACCGCTGCTATTACTGAAGCTAAGATTGCTAATTTAGCAGTTACTACTGCAAAGATTGTAGATGCTGCTATAACTAATGCTAAGATTGATGACACTATTCAATCTGATAATTACCAGCAAGGTGTACAAGGTTGGATAATACAAAAACAAAATGCTAATTATCCAAATGGATATGTGGAGTTTTCTGATGGTGTTTTTAGAGGTAGCCTTACAGCCGAAACTGGTTCTATTGGTGGATGGGATATATCTGAAGATACTTTATCTGCTGATTACACTACAGGCGGTACAACTTATTACCTAACTCTTGATGCTACTGCTGGTACAATAGAGGGTAACTATACTGCTGGTAGTTCAGGTTGGAAAATCGCTGCTGATGGTTCTGTAGAGTTTAATGATGGAAATTTCAGAGGAGATATAACTGGTGCTACTGGTACTTTTAGTGGAGGAATAAATATTGGAAATGGAACATTTGTTGTCAATTCGCAAGGTGGTGTCACCTTGAGTGCAATAACTGGATTCCATATAACACCTTAAAATTATGGCTGATGGATTTCACATAGATGGTAGCGGAAACCTTTGGATAGGTACTGCTTCTACTACATTTACAACTTCTGCACCTTTTTATGTTAGAACAGATGGAACTATACATGCAGAGTCAGGAGATATTGGTGGACTTGATATTGGTGCAACTTATATACAATCTTCTAATTTTAGTACTAGTACTCAACAAGGATACAGACTTCAATCAGATGGTGACGCAGTATTTTATGGTTCATTAATTGCTAATTCATTATCTGCTGCAGGTGCAAACATAGCAGGAAATATAACTGCTACTGATGGAACTATTGGTGGAACGCAAATAAATTCAAGCAACATTGAGTCAACTACTTTTGACGCTAATACAGGTTATCAAATAGGGGCTAACTCTGCAACATTTCATGATGTAACTATTACAGGTACAATATCTGGTGCAAACATAGATGGAACTATAGATGGAGAAATAAGAACTGCTTCTGGAAATACTTATATTGAATTATCTAGTGATAGCGGAAGTACAATGTCGTATGTTAAAGGTGGTGGAACATTTGGAACATTACAAGATAACGCTGGAAATTTTGCTTTACAAAGCGACATTTACGCAAGTGGTCTTACATTAAGCTCTGCTGTTGGACCAGTAAGATTAGTCCCTGCCGCAGGTTTATATATTGGTGGAGATGTAGGAACTTCAAGCAAAGTATTAATAGGAGGTACTTCTCCTGGTTGGGGTAACGTTCCTGCTAACGCAGGTGTAACATCAATAAACGCAGTTGGTAATATTATAGCAACTGGTAATGCTAACACTGGTGCTGTTGTCATATATGATAACCATGAAAGTCATAATAATTTAGCAAACTCTGGCCACAACCATAATGCTACTAATACAAATAATCTTGCAGGCCTTGATGATAGTCATAATCATACTTCTACAAATGCAGCAGGTTCTTTTACAGGAATAGATTCTGCAAATGTTTTAGTTAATAGTACTACTAACAATAATGCTGGAGTTTATCACTCTCATACAACTGGTAACGTAACTTCTGTTCAAGTTCAAGGTAACATGTTAAGTCAAGGAAATAGTAATTCTGCAATATTGATTTATGATAACCATGGTAATGACCATCATTCATCTTCTGACCATACAGGAAATTACAATAATAACTTAGCAACAGTTGGATATGTAAACTCAAGAGGTTTTACAAGTAATAATGGTAACTCTAACTTAGGTACTCATGGTAATGAAAGTCATAATGATTTAGGTTATGGAAATGGTAACTCAAATATAAATTCTGGAGATGTAAATAGTATTATAGATAATAATTTTAAAGTACTTACTGGATATAACCATGCTGGGTCAGTACATAATAATGGTAATGGTAATGGTAATATGAATCAGACTAATCATTACAATGGTAACATTTCTGTAACTACACATTATCACCCAAACCCTATTATTCACGATTCAAGATTATTAAATATTAATGCAAATACTGTTCCTGGTATAAATTTTGTAAATAGATTAAATCCAGTACAAACAAACTTTATAGGAAATGTAGAAACAAGGCTTACTAGTAAAGAAAATTTATCTGGATATATTACTGAACACTTAACAGCTACAGCTTTTACATTAACAGCACAAGATGTGAAACAAGCTCTGACTGATGATGGATATGCAGATAGTTTTGGTATGGTTTTAGATAATGTAGATTATTACACAGAGGAACATGGTTCAGATTTAGAAGAAGGAGAAACAGTAAAAGGTTTTTCTCAAGAACATATGGTTCCTATTTTAGTACAAGCAATAAAAGAATTATCTGCTAAGATAGAAACATTAGAAGATAGAATAACAACCTTGGAGGGTTAAATGGCTTACGAAGATTTTAAATTTTTTATACCTGAAGAAAAATCTATTGAAGAGCAACTACATGATTTAAGAAATGATATATTTTCTTTAGAAGCTTCTTATCATAAATTAGGTACTAGTGAAGAAATGCAAAAAGATAGAGAAATAGTTGAGGCTCAAATTATGTCAAAACGTCAACAATACGAAGATTTAGGAGGTACATACTAATGCCAGATTTTTTAATCTATGACCCAGATGAAGCTGTAGATTGGGTTGAAAAAGCTCAAAATAAAAGATATGAAATAAGAGATTGTGAAATAATTATAAGTGAAGAAGGTCCAACATGGACAGAACAACAAGCATCAGATTTCGATGTTATATATCAAAGAAAAATTTCTGAATATAATGAAATATGCCAAAATTTACCAGAAGACCACGAGTGGTATCAAGCTCCATAAATAAATGAAATTTAAACTGGGAGGCAATCAATATATAGAGTTTGCTACTGATGTAGCTGGACTTGAAGATATTGCTAGAGTAAAACCATCTAAATTCTTTATACCTCAATGGTTTAAAGATATGAAAGAAACTATTAATCAGCCTGCTTCACCTGATGGTAGTGTTCCTGGAAGATTTGAAAGAAGTGGTGAAACGGCAAAAAAATGGCATTCTGGAACTGTAAAAAGATGTCCAGCTATTGTAGATTTAATTAGCGAAGGTTTCATAATACCAATGTGGTCTGATTTTCTTTTACAAAATGATGGCAGAATATTGGAATGGGATAATAAAAATTTTCCATATGGCATTGAGTTTCATAATACAGCTCAAATATATAACTGGCCATTAAAGAAAAATGACTTTCCAGAAGGTGTTAAATTCACAAATCCTTGGAGAATATATACGCCACCAGGTTATTCAGTTATGTTTACACAACCTACATACCAATTTGAAAAAAGATTTACAGTACTTCCTGGAATTGTAGAAACTGATTCATATCATCATATAAACTTTCCAACTATAATTCATACTAAAAATGATATAATAATTGAAAGAGGTACCCCATTTATACAAGTTATTCCTTTTAAAAGAGATGATTGGAAATTTCAAGTAGGACAAATGACAGAAAAACAAAAGTATCAAGACATAACACATAAAACACATTTAAGTTCAAAATTTAAGAATGCATACCGTTCAATTACCTCTAGTTTCAAAAACTCATAGTAGAATCTCCATGAGGAGATAAGGATGTCTGAAGATAATAATCAACCAGAACCTAAAAAAGATTATGAGATTGAATATAGGTTTGTTGACCATGAGTACAAAATGCAGTTTATACTTAGTAGAATTGCTGAAGCTGAACAAATGCATTTCGAATTAATGGTAGATAGACTAGATGAAAATCACAGTGCTTATCCAGATTGGTATGATGCTGTGAAACAAACCATTCAAGAAATAGATAGGCTAAAACATATCTATAGAAGTTTAGGAGGTTCTTTCGGTTCTGAATTTACTAGAGGATAAGTAAATGGCAGAAGTAACCCATAGCTCTACGAGCTATATGAAAGGTTCAGCAGATGCTGACCATATATTAGACGGAAGTTACGGATACACAACAAGTCAAGCAGTAGTTAATGTTTCTGATTCGGAACATAATTTATACATAGATGGACAAACATTAGTTTCTGACGGTACATTTGTTATTGGTACTACAGATAGTAAATCTATAATATTTGCAACAGATTCTACCGTTGCTGCACACATAAATACAGATGGAGCTTTTGATTTAAAATCAGGGAAGTTTTTATTAGATGGAACAACAGGAAGCCCTAATCAAGTTTTAAAGTCTGATGGTTATGGAAATTTAAGCTGGGCAGATTTACCAACACAACAAAATGCTTTTGGAGGAATAATTGTATCTGGACAAGATACAGTAACATCAAGTGGTTTAGCAGATAACTTAACATTGGTTGCTGGCTCAGGAATTACACTTTCTACTAATAGTACTAATAAGACAGTAACAATAACATCTTCAGGTAGTTCTGGAGCTGCTAATGCATTTAGTACAATTGCTGTTGGTGGTTCAAGTATTAATGCAGACTCAAGTTCTGATACATTAACATTTGTAGCTGGTAATAATATAACAATTGACCCAAACACAAGCTCGGATACAATAACAATATCAGCTAGTACTTCAGGAGATGTTAATCAAAATGCTTTTACGAGTGTTGCATCTACAGGTCAAAGTACAATTACTGCAAGTCAAACTCAGGATACATTAACAATAGATTCTCAAACAAATTCCTCAATGGATAGTAGATATAGAACAGATAGAGACAAAGTTACTGTTATTACAGATACTGAAACAAATAAGGTTGTAGTAAAAAACAATATACCCAAAACTTTTTCAATGGCTAGTAAAGTACCATTAGTAAGCCAAACTGGCGAAAATGCTGGAGTTCCTTTAAGAAATAAATTTCTTAACGTTACAACCAGTGGTTTAAGTATATCTGGTGGCGGCACAAGCATAGGGGTTAGTACTAGGTCTTTACAAGTATTAAATAGCTCTGGTTCAACTGTAGACGTTTTAATGCCAGCAAAATCAGATAACAGTACACTAGAATTAACAATAGAGGATTCCTCAGGGAGTACACATACGATAGATATGGATGTAGCTGAATAATGTCAGAAAAAACTCCAGTAAGAGTAAATTACGATGGAGACGGTAATGCCGTTGGCTTTGCTGAGTTTCAAGCTGATGAATTTATAGGAGTAGACGATGGTGGTACTGGTGCTACTACAGCATCTGGTGCTAGAGCTGCTTTAGGTATAGAAATTGGCGTTGATATACAAGCATATGATACCGATTTAGCAGCAATTGCAGGACTTTCTCACAGTGACGGAAACTTTATAGTATCCAATGGTTCAGCATGGGTAGTAGAAAGTGGCTCAACTGCTAGAACATCTTTAGGACTTGGTTCATCGGACAGTCCAACATTTAATAATTTAACAGTATCTAATGATTTAACAGTAACTGGTGATTTAACAGTTCAAGGTGATACTGTAACAGTTAATGCATCAACAGTGACAACTGAAGATGTATTAATGAAGTTAGCTGATAATAATACTTCTGATACAGTTGACATTGGTTGGTATGGAGAATATGTAGAATCTTCAACTACAAAATATTTAGGTTTTACTTGGGA
>Ga0181592_10001888_pt1 | contig 17208 bp, 19 predicted proteins | sample 071ome_20_FD_133755 | JGI IMG/M metagenome (GOLD analysis project Ga0181592, IMG submission 133755) | Coastal salt marsh microbial communities from the Groves Creek Marsh, Skidaway Island, Georgia - 071412BT metaG (megahit assembly) | ecosystem: Environmental > Aquatic > Marine > Intertidal...
AATTTGGCATTCAGGAATTAAAGATAAAACAAAAAAAATAATTTGGAAAGGTGTTTTTCAAAAAAAAATTAATCTTGTCTTGGGAGCAAGATCAGCAATTTTTTTACCTTTTCAAAACCTAAAACTCATTATTATAGATGAGGAGCACGACTCTTCTTATAAGCAAGAAGATGGAGTGCCCTTTAATGCACGTGATATGGCGATACTTCAAGCATCAATAGATAAGTTTCCTATATTTTTAATTAGTGCAACACCATCAGTTGAAACATATTTTAATTGTTCAAATAATAAATATCATTTGTTTTCTTTATCTTCGCGTTATAATCAATCACAACTTCCAGAAGTAAAAACAATAAAACTAACAAAAGAAAATATTTCAGATAATAATTTCATATCAAATGAAGTTGTGGATGAAGTTAAGAATTATCTTAAATTAAATAATCAAGTTCTCTTTTTTTTAAATCGAAGGGGACATTCGACGTTCTTATTTTGTTATAAATGTATGAAAAGACTAGAATGCCCTAAGTGTTCAGTTGGTCTTGTTTATCATAAGAAAAACAATTTTGCTTTATGCCACTATTGTAACTATTCCAGTAAGTTAGACAGAAAATGTAAAGATGACTCTTTATGTCAATTTAAGTTTTATGGTTTGGGCCTAGAAAAGATTTTTGAAGAAGTTAAAAATAAATTCAAAGGATATGAAGTTGATATTTTATCAAGTGATATCTCAGATTATGAGCAATTTACAAAACAATTAAAAAAAATTGAAAATAATAAAGTTAATATCATTGTAGCCACTCAAATAGTTTCAAAAGGTTTTAATTTTAAAAATTTAAATTTAATTGTTGCAGTTAATTGTGATAGTGGATTTCTAGGTAATGACATTAGAGCCTCTGAGAAAAATTATCAATTACTCTATCAATTGGCAGGTCGTGCGGGAAGATTTAATAAAAAATCTAAAATTTTTTTACAAACTTTTGATGACAAAAATAATATCTTCAATTCCTTAAAGAAATTTGATTCTGATCTTTTTTATAAAAATGAAATTATCTTTAGAAAAAATGCTCAACTACCACCATTTAATAAATTTATATCCATTATTATATCTGGAAAAAATAATTTTGATGTTCAAAAGTATGCTCAAGAATTAAAAAGTGTATTACCCAGGAATGAATTAATAAAAATTTATGGTCCTGTAACTGCCGCAGTGTATAAAATTAAATATGATTTTAGGGTTCGTTTACTAATTAAATACAACCCCAAAGTTACACCCCAATCTGAAATTAAAAAATCTATATTGAGAAAGCCCACGCCTAGTAATTTAAAGCTTCAAGTTGATGTAGATCCTTTAAATTTTACATGATGATGACATCTTGTCCAATTATCTAGCTTGATATGACCATGTCTCGATGGTAATTAACTGGCGAAAAAAAGGGATAAATTTGACTCAAAATAATCAAAACTTTTCAGATGCGGCCGGCAGGTATGCATTGTCGTTATTTGAAATAAGTAATGAAGAAAATGTACTTGATCAGATTGAATTAAATGTAAAATTTATTGATCAAGCTTTTTTAAATTGCGAAGATTTTAAAAAATTTATAACTAACCCTACTTTAAAAAAAATAGATAGACTGACAATTATAGATGAGCTTGGAAAATTAAATAATTTTAATAAACTTTTTATTAATTTTTTAAAAATTTTAGTAGAGAAAAACCGTATTTTTTTTTTAGAAAAAATTATCAAAAATTTTAAAAGTATATTGTCTAATTTCAGAGGAGAATTAAATGCTACTGTTTCTATGCCAACAAAAATGTCAGATACACAAATAAAAGAAATTGAAAGCATGTTAAATGATGTGATCAAAAAGAAAGTTAATTTGGATTTTAAATTTGATCCAACTTTAATATCTGGGGCAAAGCTTCAAATAGGAAGTTTAATGGTAGATGATACCGCTAAAGCTAAATTTAATAAAATATTAAATAACTTGTAGGAGAATAAAAATGGATATTAACCCATCTGAAATATCGAAAGTAATCAAAGATCAAATTAAAAATTTTGGAAAAGATGCCGAAGTATCTGAGATAGGCCAAGTGTTATCTGTAGGAGACGGTATTGCTAGAATCTACGGATTGGATAATGTGCAAGCTGGTGAAATGGTTGAGTTTTCAGAAGGTACAAAAGGAATGGCCCTTAACCTTGAGACAGATAACGTTGGAGTTGTTATATTTGGAGATGACTCAAAAATTAAAGAAGGTGATACAGTTAAAAGAACCGGAGAAATTGTTGACGTACCTGTAGGGAAAGAACTTTTAGGTAGAGTTGTTGACGGCCTTGGTAATCCTATAGATGGAAAGGGTCCAATAAATTCCAAAGAAAGAAAACGAGTAGAAGTTAAAGCACCAGGTATCATACCTAGAAAATCAGTAAATGAACCAATGCAAACTGGTTTAAAAGCAATCGATAGTTTGATTCCAATTGGAAGAGGACAAAGAGAGTTAATCATTGGAGACAGACAAACTGGCAAAACAGCAATTGCAATTGATACCATTATTAATCAAAAAGAGATTAACAAATTAAATGACGAGTCAAAAAAATTATATTGTGTTTACGTTGCTATAGGTCAAAAAAGATCAACAGTTGCTCAAATTGTTAAAACTTTAGAAGATGCAGGAGCGATGGAATATTCAATTGTTGTTGCAGCAACCGCTTCAGATCCTGCTCCTTTACAGTTCTTGGCACCTTACACTGGTTGTACGATGGGAGAATTTTTTAGAGATAATGGAATGCATGGTTTAATTGTCTATGATGATTTATCCAAGCAAGCTGTAGCCTATAGGCAAATGTCATTATTATTAAGAAGACCACCAGGAAGAGAGGCTTTTCCAGGAGATGTGTTTTACCTTCACAGCAGACTACTAGAAAGAGCAGCAAAATTAAATGATGAAAATGGGGGCGGCTCTTTGACTGCATTGCCAATAATTGAAACACAGGCAAGTGATGTATCAGCATATATTCCGACAAACGTTATTTCAATTACCGATGGTCAGATATTTCTAGAAACAGAGTTATTTTTCCAAGGTGTCAGACCAGCAGTTAACGTTGGTATTTCAGTATCTAGAGTTGGCTCTGCCGCACAAATTAAGGCGATGAAACAAGTTGCAGGTACTATAAAATTAGAGCTTGCTCAGTACAGAGAGATGGCGGCATTTGCGCAATTTGGTTCTGATTTAGATGCATCCACCCAGCAGCTATTAAACAGAGGGTCAAAATTAACTGAGTTATTAAAGCAAGGGCAGTATTCACCACTGAAAGTTGAAGAGCAAGTTGTATCAATATTTGCAGGTGTGAAAGGATTTCTTGATGATATAGATAATTCAAAAATTAAAAATTTTGAAGATCAATTATTAAGCTCAATAAAGTCTCAATCACCAGATATTTTAAAAAGTATCGTTTCAACTGGTAAACTTGATGAAGCTAATGAAAATAAGCTGAAGGACTTTATTAGTAACTTTAAAAAGGAGTTTATTAAGTAAGAATGCCAAGTTTAAAGGATCTTAGAAATAGAATTACAAGTGTAAAATCTACTCAAAAGATTACTAAAGCTATGAAAATGGTTGCAGCAGCAAAATTAAGAAAGGCTCAGGAAAATGCCGAGAAAGGTAGAGCGTATTCTGATAAAATGAATCATATAATAAACAATCTTAAGAATTCTATTACAGATATCTCATCAGCACCAAGATTGCTCGCTGGCACAGGTAAGAGTGACATTCATCTTTGTATAGTAATGACAGCTGACAGAGGCTTGTGCGGTGGTTTTAATACAAACATTTGTAAAAAAGCCAGAGAATACTTTAATAAAATTCTTAATTCACAAAAAAAATTAAAAATAATTACTGTAGGATCCAAAGGAGCAGACCAATTAAAAAGGAATTTTAAAGATTATATTATTGAAAAGGTTTCATTTAAAAATGTTAAAAATATTTCAGTGAATGAGGCTTCAGAATTGACAAACAAAATTATTGCTATGTTTAATAAAGAAGAATTCGATGTTTGTACAATTTTTTATAATAAATTTAAGTCGGTTATCTCACAAGAACCTCAAGCTCAGCAAATAATTCCTGTAGAGAGTTTGCAAGAAGATAAAAATAATGATGTAGATACGCAATATGATTTTGAGCCTGATGAAAATGAAATCCTTGAACATCTATTGCCTCAAAATATTACAACTCAGATTTTCAAAGCATTTTTGGAAAATGCTGCCAGTGAACAGGGATCCAGAATGTCTGCAATGGATAATGCAACCAGAAACGCAGGCGATTTAATAGATAAGTTAACAATAAATTATAACAGAAGTAGACAAGCCGTTATCACTAAAGAGTTGATAGAAATCATCTCTGGTGCGGAGTCTTTATAAAGGAGATAAAATGAAAAATAAATTTGGAATAATCACACAAGTTATCGGGGCAGTTGTTGACGTAAAGTTTGATGGTCAATTACCCGAGATTAACTCTGCACTAGAATGTGACAATAATGGTAACAGATTAGTTTTAGAAGTTGCTCAGCACTTGGGAGAGGGAACTGTAAGAACAGTTTCAATGGATACAACAGAAGGTTTAAAAAGAGGTGATAAAGTTACTGATACTGGTGATGCAATTAAAGTTCCAGTGGGTCCTGAAACATTAGGTAGAATCATCAACGTTATCGGAGAAGGTATTGATCAAAAAGGAGAGGTTAAGACAAAAGAAAAGTGGCCAATTCATAGAGCTGCGCCAGAATTTGTCGAACAGTCTACAGAAACAGAAATTTTAGTTACAGGAATAAAAGTAGTAGATCTTTTAGCTCCATATGCCAAAGGCGGTAAGATTGGATTATTTGGAGGAGCTGGCGTTGGGAAAACAGTATTAATTATGGAATTAATTAATAACGTAGCAAAAGCCCATGGTGGCTATTCTGTATTTGCTGGTGTTGGTGAAAGAACAAGAGAAGGTAACGATTTGTATCATGAAATGATTGAATCTGGAGTTATTAAAACTGATGGCCCTGGATCAAAAGCAGCATTAGTTTATGGACAAATGAATGAGCCTCCAGGGGCAAGGGCAAGAGTTGCATTAACAGGATTAACTGTCGCTGAATACTTTAGAGACAAAGAAGGGCAAGATGTATTGTTTTTCGTAGACAATATTTTTAGATTTACTCAAGCAGGATCTGAAGTGTCAGCATTGCTTGGTCGAATTCCTTCAGCTGTTGGTTATCAACCGACGTTAGCAACAGATATGGGTAATCTTCAAGAGCGTATTACAACAACAACCAAAGGATCCATTACCTCTGTTCAAGCCATCTACGTGCCAGCGGATGACTTAACCGATCCTGCTCCGGCAACATCTTTTTCACATTTAGATGCAACCACAGTTCTATCAAGACAAATTGCAGAGCTAGGAATTTATCCTGCAGTTGATCCTTTGGACTCGACATCTAGAATCTTAGATCCAAGAATAGTTGGAGATGAGCACTATAGAGTAGCAAGAGAAGTTCAAAGAATTTTGCAAACATATAAATCTCTGCAAGACATTATTGCGATATTGGGAATGGACGAACTATCAGAGGAAGATAAATTAGTTGTAGCTAGAGCTAGAAAGATTCAAAGATTTCTTTCACAGCCGTTTTTTGTTGCCGAGGTATTTACAGGCTCACCTGGAAAATTAGTTGAATTAGATGCAACAATCAAAGGGTTTGATGCAATTTGCAAAGGAGAGTATGACCATTTACCAGAAGCAGCCTTTTATATGGTAGGAACAATAGAAGAGGCTATAGAGAAAGCTGAAAAAATGGCTAAGGACGCAGCTTAATCAACTATGCAAGTAGATATAGTTACACCTGAAAAAGTATTGTTTTCTGAGAAAGATATTTCTATGGTTACCATACCTGGAATCGAAGGACAGATGGGTATACTTGATGATCATTTGCCAGTAGTAACTTTTTTAAAGCCTGGTGTGATAAATATTGAGAATAAAAAAAATAAGTATTTTTTTACCACAGGTGGAGTTGTAGATTTTAAAAATAATTCACTAAGTATATTGTGCCAGGAGGTATATGATATTGAAGATTTATCTGACACTAAAATTAGTGAATTGAAAAAACGTGCCAAAGATAGTGCTGACGACCCAAACTCTGGAGATCATGATCAATTTATTTCAAATGCCATGATTGAAGAGCTAAATTTATTACAATCTAAATAGATTTTGAAAATTCATTAATAACAGAAAGATACAAATTCTTTTTAAAAGGAACTATTAATTCTGGCAAATCTTTCACATCAACCCATTTCCATTCACTAAACTCTGGTTTATTTTGATGAATATTTATTTCACTATCTGGTCCTAAAAACTTTATCAAAAACCAGTATTGTCTTTGACCTTTATATTTACCCTTCCAGATTTTGCCTATAAGGTTTTTAGGTAAATCATAAACATATTCTTTTTTAGATTGTTGTATAATTCTTATTGATTGAATTCCTGTTTCTTCGAAGAGTTCTCTTTTAGCTGCATCTTCAAAATTTTCATTTTTATCTACTCCCCCTTGTGGCATTTGCCAAGCTTTTTGATTATCAATTCTTCTACCAACAAATATTTTTTTTTTATCATTGAAAACCATCATACCTACACCGCTGCGGTATGGTAAACTATCTAAATTTTTCATTAATTTTTTAGTAGTTTAATAGCATACTCTAACTGATTATCCGTTTTTGCATTTATTTTAAAATTATCTTTATTTTTTTTTACTGTAATATCCGGCTCAACACCTTTTTCATGTATAGATTCTCCCGAAGGTAAATAATATTTTGCAGTCGTAAGTCGAAGGCCCCCTCTATTTTTTAAAGGAATAATAGATTGGACTGATCCTTTACCGAAACTTTTTTCACCTAACAATATTGCCCTTTTATGATCTTTAAGTGCACCCGCGACAATTTCAGATGCAGATGCTGATCCTTGATTTATTAATATTATTAAAGGTTTCTTTTTGAGGACATCTCCTTTTTTTGCATTATATATTTTTATATCATTTTTATCTCTTCCTCTTGTGGAAACAATTTCTCCACCATCGAGAAATGTTTCCGTTATTTTTATAGCTTGGGAAAGAAGACCTCCAGGATTATTTCTTAAATCTAAAATATAACCATTTAAATTATTTTTATTTAACTTATTAATTTGTTTAATCATCTGATTATGACTTTGTTCGTTAAACGCTCTTAATCGAATATAACCAATATTATTTTTTACTTCTGAAGATACTTCTCTTATTTTTATTATTGCTCTGGTTATTTTAAACTTTAAATCTTCGTCAATTTCAGGTCTTCTGACGGTGATTTCAATACTTGTTCCAATTTTTCCACGCATTAGCTTCACGGCATCCATAAGAGACATACCTTTGACCTGCTTGTTATCAATTCTAATAATAAAATCTCCTGCCTCTACTCCTGCCTTATCCGCGGGAGTTCCTTCAATTGGAGTAATTACCTTAACAAGACCGCCTTCCATTGTAATTTCAATACCCAATCCACCAAACTCGCCTCTAGTATCGTCATTCATATTTCTAAAAGACTCAGGGCTCATATAGCCAGAATAAGGGTCTAAGGACTGAAGCATTCCGTTAATCGCAGCATCGATAACTTCACTTTGTTCTACTTCATCAACATATTCTTTTTTAAGAGTATTTAGTACATCGCTAAAAAGATCTAGCTTCTCATAAAGTTTATCACTCGGATTAGAGTAAGCGTTTGGTGAAAAAATTATAATAAAAGAAATTAAAACAATTTTTCCTAAAATAAATTTCATTAATTTTTGTGGTAAGGATGATTTATTAATATAGTTGCACATCTATAAATTTGTTCACACAATATTACTCTTACCAAAGAATGTGGAAATGTCATCTTGCTTAAGGATATCTTTTCAAACTTATCAACATTCATTGAGAAACCATTAGGTTTACCAATGAAAAAGTTTAGCAGCTCAATACCTTGATTATTGAAATCGCTTATTGTTTTTGCCAGTTTCAAAGTTGTTATATTTGAACCATTCTCATCTAAAATAAAATTTTTTATATTTTTATTTTGAATAATTTTTTGTTTTTTTTTATCTGAAATTTTTTTTAGTTCTACATTAAGAATACCGCTTTTTTTTAGTGATAATGTTCTTTTGATATAATTTTCGCAAAGATGGTTTTCAGCCAACTTATTTAAGCGACCTTCACACATTATAGAGATTTTCATTAAACAGTAAGTTGCTGCTTTGGAAGAATATCTTCCCACATTTTTTCTAAATTGTAGGATGATCTTTTTTCTGGGTGAAAAATATGAATCACAACTTCAATGGCATCAATAAGTTTCCAATCATCACTATTCTGACCTTCTATTCTACAATCATTTAAACCATAGGTTTTCAGCTTTTGCGCAGTATTTTCTGATATAGCCTGTATATGCCTTGAGGATGTTCCGCTTGCTATAACCATATAGTCAGCAATTGAACTTTTGTCTTTAAGATCTATTATTACGATATCTTGAGCTTTATTATCGTCTAAAATTTTATAAATTTTTTCTATAATAGTATTTTTATTCAAATTTTTAATCAGTTACTTATTTATATAATCTATTTTTAATATTTGATGAAGAAATATTTACACCTTTATCTTTTATGTAAATCCAAGCATTTTTAGTTATTTTGGTTTTAATATTAAATTTTTGTAACAATTTATGCTTATATTTTTTATAAAAATAAGATTGCTTAATAGTTTTTTCATATCCAGGCCTACTAATTACAACTAAAGTAGAATTTTTAAATAATTGGATGTAATTCTTCCATTTATGAAATGTTCTTAGGTTGTCCGAGCCAATTAAAAAGAAAATATGTTTATTTTTGTACTTTTTTTTCAAAGCATTTAAGAGTTGATAAGAATATTTTTTATCAAAATTATTTATAATAATTTTGTTTATTTTTTTTGAAATTTTTTTTGATAGATTAACCCTTTCTTTATATGAATATAAATAATTTTTTTTTAATAGGGGGTTTTTTAATGATACTGACCAAATTAATTTTCTTAAATTTAATCTTTTTATGAATAGTTTTGAAATATATAAATGACCCTTGTGAGGAGGATCAAAGGAGCCACTAAATATTCCAATTCTATCTACCTCTTTTTTAATCAAGAGCGTATCTGACCCTTACCATTTACAACGTATTTATAGGTCACAAGTTGCTCCAATCCCACTGGTCCTCTAGGGTGCATTTTATTAGTTGATATCCCAACTTCTGATCCTAGACCAAATTCATATCCATCGGCAAATTGTGTAGATGTATTTTGCATAACAATTGAACTTTGAATTTTTTTTGTAAATTTATCAATATTTTGTTTATTTTTTGAGATTATACATTCAGTATGGTTTGTGCCATATTTTTTGATATGGTTTACAGCTTCATCTAGATCTTTTACCAACTTCACTGATATTTTTGAATCTAGGTATTCTGTTCTCCAGTCAATTTCTTTTGCAATAAAAGAATTTTTAAATATTTTCTTTATATATCTATCCCCTATAATTTTACATCCTTGCAGATACAGGTTATTTAATAATTTAAATATTATGCCTTCATTAATTGATCGATGTATTAACAACGTTTCTGCTGCGCCACATATACTCGTTCTTCTTAGCTTAGAATTAATAATTATTTTATTTGCCATTGAATAATCAAACTTCTTATCTAAATATATATGACACAACCCTTCAAGATGACCAATTGTTGGAACACTTGATAAATCTAAGACTTTTTTTACAAGGCTTTTCCCGCCGCGAGGGATAATAACATCTATATAATTTGACATTTTTGAAAGCATTAGATCCACAATTTTACGATCTGTGTTGTTTACTAATTGAATACAGTCTTGATTAATTTTATTTTTTTTTAAACTTGATCTAAATAGGTTTGAAATTGCAATATTTGACCTTATTGCTTCTTTTCCTCCTCTTAAGATGGCAGCATTTCCAGATTTAAAACATAATATTGAAACATCAGAGGTAACATTTGGTCTAGCCTCATATATTACGCCCAGCACACCTATTGGTATACTTACACGATTGATCATAAGTCCATTAGGCCTTTTCCACTTGCTCAAAATTTTATTACTTGGATCTTTGAAAGAGATAACTTCCTCAATTGAATTTAATATAGATTTTAGTCTATCCTTATTAAGCATGCTACGATCAATTAAATTATCTGCAAGTTTATTTTTCTTACTATTTAGAATGTCTATTTTATTTGCATGCAAAATAGACTCGCTATTACTTTTTAGTTTTTTATGAAATGATTTTAATACATCATTCTTTTTTTTTTCAGGTAAATCAATTAATTCATCTGAAGCCTTTTTTGCCCTTTTACCTAGTTGCTGGATATATTCTAATTTATTCATTTAATTTAATACCATATTGTCAATGTGGATTACCTCACCTCTAGATGAGTATCCAAGAATTTTTTTTATATTCCCACTATTAGAGCCTTTAATCTTCATTATTTCGTCGCTTGAATAAGAAACAACACCAGTGCCTATTTTATTTTTAGATTTATTTAAAACAAGTACGGTGTCACCTCTATTAAATTTTCCATTAACATCTGTTATGCCAACTGGTAGCAAACTCTTGCCTTTTTTAATTGCATTGATGGCGCCATTATCAGCAATAATTGAACCTTTATTTTTAATACTACTTAATATCCATTTTTTTTTTGCATTATATTTATTTATATGAGGCATAAAAATTGTAAAAAATTTATTCTTTTCTAAATTTTTTATTGGATTATTCATAGATCCTTTAGTTAAAATCATCTTGCATCCTGCATTCATACAAATTTTTGCAGCATCAATTTTTGTTATCATCCCACCTGAGCCATAATCGCTTATACTCTTTGTTGCACTTTTAATTATTTCATCAGTAATTTTTGTAACTTTTTTTAAATGTTTGGCATTTTTAAATTTAGTTGGATCTTGAGTATATAAGCCATCAATATCAGATAACATGATAAGGGTATCAGCTGACATTATTTGAGCTACTCTAGCAGCTAAACGATCGTTATCACCATATCGTATTTCATTTGTTGCTGTTGTATCATTTTCATTAACTATCGGTATTGCTTTCATTTTAAATATGTTTTCAACTGTATCTTTTGCATTTAAAGCTCTTCTTCTATCTTCGGTATCATCTAAGGTTAGTAATATTTGTGCAATTTTCAAATTCTTTTTTAATAAACAGTTTTTAAAAAGGTTAATTAGCTCAATTTGACCAATGGCAGAAACTGCCTGAAATTCTTTTAATTTAAGATCCTTTCTATTTATTTTTAAAAATTTGCATCCAAGTGCAATTGCTCCACTTGTAACAATAATGATATCAATTTTTTTTTTTGAAAGTTTAGCAATATCTTCCGAAAGTTTATTGACCCAATTAGTATTAACTTTATTATTTTTTATAAGCAGGGAAGAACCGATTTTAATTACAATTCTTTTTGTATCATTTAATATCATTTTAATGCCCTTAAAAGCTCTTTAATATTATCTTTTTTTAAAATAGATATTTTAAAAAAGTTCTTTCTATATTTTTTTTTAAAATCATTAATTTTTTTATCAATTTCTTCCTTATCTAACAAATCTATTTTATTTAATGCTACAATTTCTTTTTTAGATATTAAATCTGAACTATATTTTTCTAGTTCATTTCTTATTATTTTATATTTTTCATATAAATCGCTCTCATTTATATCTATTAAATGTAAGATACTTTTACATCTTTCAATATGTTTAAGGAATTTATCTCCTAACCCAATTCCTTTATGCGCTCCTTCAATTAATCCAGGTATATCAGCAACTACTATTTCTTTCTCATCAATAGTTAAAACACCTAAATTTGGATTTAAAGTTGTAAATGGATAATCAGCAACTTTGGGCTTAGCTCTCGTTGTTAAAGATAAAAAGCTAGACTTTCCTGAATTTGGAAATCCTACCAAACCAATATCTGCAATAATTTTTAGTTCAAGCCATATTTCAAATTCCTCACCCTTTGAGCCATTTGTTGTTTTTCTTGGAGCTTGATTAGTTGAGCTTTTAAATCTTGTATTTCCAAGACCACCTTTACCACCAGATGCAATTTTTATTTCTTCACCTTCTTTAATCAAGTCATACAGCAATGTTTTTTTATCTTCTGCATAGACTTGTGTACCTATTGGTACTTTTAAAATCAAATTTTTTCCTGATGCACCAGTTTTATTATTACCTTTTCCACCTGTTCCTTTTTCAGCCTTGTAATTTTGAACAAATCTATAATCTATAAGCGTATTTAATCCATTGACTGCTTTGAGAAAAACAGATCCACCGTCTCCACCATCTCCACCGTTAGGTCCACCAAATTCAATAAATTTTTCTCTTCTAAAACTACAACAGCCATTTCCACCGTCTCCAGCTTTAATTGTAATTTTAGCTTGATCTAAAAATTTCATTATTAAAATATTAAAGTAATTTAAGACTTATGTCTTAATATGATTTAATGAGGAACTACAGATATGAAGGTTTTTCCAAATTTTTTTTTCTGGAATTTTACTGTCCCTTCAATTTTTGAAAAAATTGTATGGTCTTTTCCCATGCCAACATTATCACCAGGGTGCATCTTTGTACCCCTTTGTCTATAAATTATATTTCCAGGAATAACTTTTTGACCACCATATTTTTTAACCCCAAGTCTACGACCTTCACTATCCCGACCGTTTTTCGATGATCCACCTGCTTTTTTAGTTGCCATAAGTATTTTGTATCACTACGCACTTTTTTTTGTAGTAGATTTTTCCTTTTTATCTTCTGTTTTTTTAGCTTCCGATAGCAATTTTCCACCTTTGCCAAAAATTTTTGTTATCTGAACAACACTTACGTGCTGTCTATGACCATTTTTTCTTCTTGAATTTTGTCTTCTTCTTTTCTTAAAAATTAACACAGTTTTATTTCGTGTTTGTTTTAAAATTTTTGCTTCAACTTTTGCCCCTTCAATCAAGGGTGCACCAAGTTCCATTTCTTGATTATTATTTATCATTAACACTTCATTGAATTCTACAGATTTTCCCTCATTTTCAGGAAGTCTTTCAATTCTTAATTTATCATTGGCGGTTACTTTATATTGTTTTCCACCTGTGTTTATTACTGCGAATGTCATAATTTAAATTTGGCGCAATATAGCTATCAGCTTCATTATGTCAAGAAAACTGATCTATTATGATTAAAAATTATCCTTTAATTCTCTTAATTTTTTAAATATCTCTTTAGGTTTAGAGCCCGTCATTTCAATCTGTTTGGCAATACCTTCATCATCACATCTAAAAAAAATGTTGTTTTTTTTTTCAGACAATACTGTGCTTGGAAGTGTTGGCAAATTGTCTTTTCTAAGATTTATGACTTCAGTAGCTCTTAATTTAAGATTCTCATTATTGCTGTCATACGCTAAACAAAAATTTAAATTATTTTCAGTATATTCATGTCCACAGTATAATTTTGTTTCATCTGGCAAAGATTTTATTTTCATCACTGAATTATACATTTGATCCAAAGTTCCTTCAAAAACTCTTCCACAGCCCAGAGAAAATACAACATCACCAACAAAAGCAATTTTATTTTTTTTAAAATAATAAAATACATGTCCACTTGTATGGCCGGGGGAAAAATTTAATTCTATTTCTTCATTTTCAAAATTAATCACACCTCTGTCTTTGATGCCTATATCAATACCAGGAATTCTTTTAGAGTCATTTTCATAACCTATAACTTTACAATTAAATATTTTTTTAAGTTCTAAATTACCATCTGTATGGTCAGCATGATGGTGTGTAATTAAAATATACTCAGGTTTAATACCAAGATTTTCTACTTCATTAATAATTGGCTGTGCTTCTGCCGGATCAATTATAATTGCTTTTTTTGAAACTGTATTAAAAATAATATATGAATAGTTATCAGATAAGCATTTAACTAAATTTACTTGAAAAGAAATCATAATGTATTCAGATTTTTATAATTATCAGAAATTTTATCATAGTTCTATTGGAAATTTATTATCAAGTCATGTTGAGGATAAATTAAAAAAATATTGTTATTTATATAACGATCAAAATATTGGGTGCTTCGGGTATTGTGACTATTTTTTAAATTTTTTGAACAGTTATCATTTATCCATATCTTATTGCTATCCCAAAAAAATAGGCACTTCTGGAGAATCAATCAGTAATGGTAACAAAGTTTTAGTAGATGAAGAGTCATTACCATTTGACGACTCGGTTTTTCATCATTCCTTTCTAATACATTATTTAGAAAACACATTAGATAGAAAACGAAGTTTGAGAGAAATCTGGAGAACACTTTTACCTGAAGGAAAGTTGTATTTGATAGTACCAAATCAAAAATCCTTATGGTATTTATCTTCAAAAAGCCCTTTCTCTACAGGACAGGGATTTTCGAAAAAAAAAATTACTCGAGAGTTAAACGATCTTTTTTTTGATATTCAATTTATTGATCGTTTAGTTTATTTTCCTAATAGCAATTTAAATATAATTAAAAATTATAAAAACATAATTGATAAATTTGGAAGTACTTTTCTAAAGTATTTTAATGGTACATATTTATGTGTAGCAAAAAAACGAATCTATGCTGATCTGTCTCCTAAAGTTGAAAAACAAAAAAACTTTACCACAGGTTTAGTGAAAAAAATTTAGATTATTTACTTACTAAAAATACACCCAGTTCAGATACTAAATTTTTAATTTCTAAATTTTTTGATGTAATATCACCAATTTTATTGGATGATATAGATATAGATTTTATAACTTTAATATTGTCCAAAGAACATAGATTATAAAAATCCTTTATTGAACTCATATGCAAATTTGGAGTATCATACCATGAGTGTGGTAATGTTTTTGTTACCGGCATCGTACCAGTCAAAAGTAAATTTAATCTCACTTTCCAGTAACCAAAATTTGGAATAGTAATTATAGCTTTTTTTGCAATTCTTAATAATTCGTTTAATACTCTTCTAGGCTCATAAAATTGCTGGATAGCTTGGTTTAATATAGCAATGTCAAAGGACTGATTGGGATAATTTATTAAATCTTTCTCAGCATCACCTTCAATAACTGCAAGACCTTTTGAGAGACATTCTTGAACATTTTTTTGATTGATTTCAAGTCCTCTTCCATCAATTCTTTTGTTCTTTTTAAGGTATAAAAGCAAACTTCCATCTCCACAACCTACATCAAGTACTCTTGAATTAATTTCAATTAGACCAGCTAAAACATCATCTTGTATTTTCATTTTTAAAATCCTCATAAGTAGAGTCTAAAAAACCTTTTAAGGTTTGAAAGAATTCTGGTTCATCAACTAAAAATGAGTCATGACCGTTATTGGTAATAATATTAACAAAGCTTACTTGCGCCCCAATTGAATTTAAGGCGATAACTATTTTTTTACTTTCTTCTGTTGGATAAAGCCAATCAGTAGAAAATGAAATGATACAGAACTTTACTTTAGTATCTTTAAATGCTTTAGATAAATCTCCGCTATTAAGTTTATATAAGTCAAAATAATCCATTGCTCTTGTGATATATAAATACGAATTCGCATCAAAACGATCAACAAATGCATAACCTTGATATTTTAAATAACTTTCAACTTGAAAGTCTGCATCAAAAGAAAAATTTAGACCATCGCCTTCTTGTAATTTTCTTCCAAATTTGTTTTGCAGTCCTTGCTCCGATAAATAACTAATATGTCCAGCCATTCTTGCCACAGCAAGACCATTTCTAGGAACTTTGCCACTCAAAAAATAATTTCCAGAATCCCAGTTCGGATCAGCCATTATTGCTTGTCTGGCAAGTTCATTAAAAGCAATATTTTGTGCAGAGTGACTTGCTGCACAAGCAATCGGTACCGATGAATATGTACGTTCTGGAAATAAAGAGCAAAACTGTAAAGCCTGCATACCTCCCATTGAGCCACCTAGTACTGATAAAGTTTTTTTTATACCAAGAAAATCTAAAAGATGAATTTGTGCATTCACCATATCTTTAATAGTTATTACAGGAAAATCTAAACCATAAGGTTTATTTGTTTTCGGATTTATTTCTTTAGGTCCAGAACTGCCCATACAGCCACCTAAAACATTGGCACAGATAATAAAATATTTATTTGTATCAATTGGCAAGTTAGGTCCAACTACATAGTTCCACCAACCTTCTCTACCTGTAACATTATTAGTGCCTGTTACAAATTGGTCTCCAGACAATGCATGAAAAACTAAAATTGCATTTGATTTTGATTCATCTAACTTGCCATATGTTTCATAAGCAATATCAAATTTATCTAATACTATACCGCAATCTAATTTTAGAGCCTTGTTGATAGTTATTTTATTTACTTTGCTATAGTCAATATTCATATTTTAAAATCGCTCAGCGATTTCCTTTTTAGCTGTTATCGCCCGCAATTCGGTAAATCGGCGGTGACGATTTGTACTAAAAGGCTAATTCTTTGTCAAACAATCTACTTTTTTTGATTGTATTAAAGAAGTATTATAAGTATTTCAAAAAATGACTTTACCAAGACCAAAAAAAGTTAACTGTAATTTGTATGTTGGAGGATTATCAAAGATCCAAAACGTAAAGGATCCAATTAAACTTTCTGCAAATGAGTCAGCTTTAGGTCCATCTCCAAAAATATTAGATCTTTTTAAAAAAGAGCTTAATTTAAAAAAATATCCTGACGGAGAAAGCTCAAAATTAAAAGCAGTTATATCTAGCAAATTCAATATAAATGAAAATCGCATTATTATTGGCTCAGGATCCGACGAAATTATTAGTTTGATTTGCCAATCTTTTTTAAATCAGAATGATGAAGTCATTGTCGCAGAAGAATCATTTTTAATGTATAGAATTTATTCACAATTAAATGGTGCAATTGTAAAATTTGCCAAAAACAATAATAATAAATTTTCAGTTGAAGATGCATTAAGTCTAGTAACAAAAAAAACGAAAATTGTTTTTATTGCAAATCCAAATAATCCTACAGGGACATATATCAATTCAACAGAACTGTTACAGTTAAGAAATGGATTACCTGAGAACGTGTTGCTTATGGTGGATGAT